>JACCDU010914644.1_pt1 | contig 57616 bp, 80 predicted proteins | sample 7446081 | NCBI WGS metagenome assembly JACCDU01 (sample SAMN15323447, study PRJNA562643) | freshwater metagenome | isolation source: river surface water | place: USA:Blue River Watershed | collected 2017-08-17 | reverse complement strand
CCTATCGTAGCCGCCGCCCGCAAATTGCGTACGCCACCCCCGCCCGTGTAAACCCTTTGTTATCAACGATTTGCGTCGTGTGTCTTCGAAGACACTTGAAAGAAATTTCACATATTGTTTGGTATTGTCAATTCTTTATAGTAATATTGTATTGTCGTTATGACAAAAAGCAACATGAAAAACCAAAACATCGCAGTTATCGTTAACGGAATGTTAGCCACTGCACCAACCAAAAAGGCTTTAGCCTTGACCGCTATCAAAAGTTTAACCGCCAAAGTAAACGACGCTGAAAAACAGCGTTTCATGAACTCGCTTGAATTGGCACAAATGTTGGCACAAACCAAACCGCAATTTGAGGATTTTTGCAAGGCTGTAATTAACAAATTGAAGGACGGCGGGGCGACCGCGTCCGACTTGCCCAAAAAAGACGAACTGATTAAATTGGTTTACGGGTTTCAAAAATCGTTTTACTACAAATTGATTAAGGTCGGCGAACTGCCCAAAAATGTAGTAAACAAGTTTATTGACAAGTGCGACGAAGCCGAAGCGGACGGCAAAGATTTTGCCCGTTCAATTGAAGCCTTAAACACTTGGGCGAAGAACTTCGACGACCACAAGGGCGAAGCGGACGCGGACGCGGAAAGTATCGCCGACCTTCGCGATGGTGGTGAACGCCGTCAAGTTCTTTGGGGTATCAAATCGGGTAAGTTGAAATTGAACTTTTTCAGCGACGGGACAAGCGAAACCAATTTCACCGACGCGGAAATTAACGCTTTATTGGTGGAAATTACCGCCCATATCAAAAGTAAGTACGCCGAGAAAAAGACCACCCCAAAGCAACGCGAAAAACTCGACGCGATGCAAAGGGCGAAAAAACCCGTCGCCGTCAACAAATTAATCAAATAACCCACCAACCCCCCAACACAAACCCCCGCCAATATCGGCGGGGGTTTTTTTGTTTATAGGGTTATTAATTAATAGTCATTTTACCCCGCCCCAATCGGCGGGGTTTATTTTTGCCCCGTATTATTTCACCCCTACATTTTACCCCCTTTTTAAGCCATTACAGCCACTTTCTCACCCCTTGCAATACCTAACCACAACCCCGCCCGTTTAAGTGTCTTAAAACGCCTAATTTAACGCCGTATCTTTTTAATGGTGGATATCAACCCCTATATGGTGGAAAGATTAAAAGTATCTTTGAAGACACCCACCACCCACCAAATTTTGGTGGGTGATACGGCAAGCCAATGACACGGACACGGCAATTTCCCGCGACCGGTACGGCAAGCCCACGCCAGTATTTGATCGTGGAGAAACGGCAAGCCTATTTGGAATTGTCATATCTTTGTAGTATCTTTGTATCGTTATGATTAAGGCAAGAAACGGACACGGCAACCAACCACGGCAAGTGTCTTCGAAGACACAAAGACGCGAAGCGGACTTGTTAACCACGGCAAGGCAAGGCGGACTTGCCAAGTTCACGGCTATGAACTGCACACGGTTTTATTTGCCATTGTCATATCTTTGTAGTACCTTTGTCATATTGAATTAGCGACCAATAAAAAATACTATGGATAACCAGATCAAGCAAGTGTCTTCGAAGACACTATCCGAAAAAGTTGTTAACCAACTTATGGTTTTCAACAAGTGTACACCCGAGCGTGCCTTGTGTATGTACAAAGAAATGATGCAGACCATCGCCGACTATTATCTCACAAGCCAAGTGTCTTCGAAGACACAAGGACGCGAAGCGGACTTGTCAAGGGCAGAAATTGAGGTATTTGCCGAGAATGTATGCAACGCTTATGGTTTAATTGAGCAACACACTAACGAGTTAAAAGCAAAACTATGTTAATCGCATTACACCAAATCATTGTAGGTGGCGAGACGCGACGCGTCCTTGTCAACCCATGTTCCATTTATGTGGCATCGTCAACCGACCAAGGCACGATGGTGGCTACTATCATTGGCACTATCCGTGTAACGGAAACGCCCGAGGAAATCGAACAGAAAGTGTCTTTGAAGACACAATCACACACAGAGAATCGGTGAGTGAACGCAAAACAAAAGCAAAACAAAAGCAAATGAAAAATAAATGGTTCTTGGGTGAGGTCAGTATTGGATACCGACGCACCGACATCGACGAGGCACTCGTCAAAACTCAAATCAGAAACTCCGACCACGCGGCGAGATTCTTTCGCGGTATCTTCCCCGAGGAGGTAATGGAACACCACGAAGAAATGTGGATTGGGTATCTCAACTATCACAACCGACCCATCGGGTTCATGCAGTTGTCCAAGGGCAATGTCAACGGCACGGTGGCAGATGTCAAGGGCATGGTGCAAAGTGCGTTGATGTGCAACGCTTCGGCAGTGGTGTTGATGCACAACCACCCGAGTGGCAATGCGACGCCATCCGACCAAGATATCAAGATTACAGGGCAAATCAAGCAGGCACTGAACCTATTCGACATCAAGTTGGTCGACCACATTATACTCACACTGGACTCTCACACATCCATGGCAGAGGAGGGCTTGATGTCATGAGCAATAAACCGAGTGTCTTCGAAGACACCTACAACGAGAACGAGTTGGAAGGCATGATTGAGGCATTGCAAGATGCGATGTACAAATTGGAGACCTTTTACAACAACGACGAGGACAGAAACCAAATCGTATGGACACTCCAACAACTAACCAAAATAGAAAACCTTTTAATAGAACACTTACCATGAGAAAGAAAAAAACATCTCAAGAATTGTTAGCCGAGGGCATCGAGCAGATGCACCCCGTCTACGCCGCGTACTTACGCCAACGATTGGAGGCGGACACCCAAAAACTGATCGAGGTAATCCCCAAGATCTACGAGAAAGACAAGCAGGACATGGCACAAGGCAGGATTGGCATGTTCAGTCCGGACTTTTATGTCACCTATGTGAACGACCTATTGGCAATCTTCGACCGCATCGAAGGCACGAAAACTCCGCGTGTACCATACGGAGGTGAACAAGAAATCAGTGTCGTTACGACACCGCAAGAATCAACCAATTAAAAAAAAATAAAATGGAAAACCAAATCAAAATCATGGAAGAAATGGTGCAACGCACCGAGGCAAATTTACAGCAGATGCAGGCTTTGCTTGCAGAGGCTAAAGCAAACCAAGTGTCTTCGATGACACTCAACGACGAGTTGATTAGACGCATCGCCGAGGAGGTTGCAAGTAACTTCAAGAACAACATGTACCCATCAGAAATGGTGGAGATGGACACAAGTATCAGTGGAATGGAGATTACAGTCGAGTTGGATTGGGAGTGGGGTGTCATTTCATCAATCAAGGAATTGGTCATTGAAAGTATCAACGAAATCAAGGAGAACTTATCATGCGAACAAAAGAACTAATTTACGGCATGCTCACTGAGAATACCGGCACGCACTTCCTCGATAGTGGGGGTGCGTACGGCAGGGCATGGGAGCGGAACCAAGGTAAGACCATCGAGGATTTCGAAGGCGAACCCGAGGAGAGTTACACCTACCACAAGCGTGGCAACTACTTGGATAGGCGAGTGTCGGTGTTCCATTACCTAAGCCAACTCCAAACGGATTGGGTATGCGATTACTTCAACGAGATGCCATGCCAGGATTGGGATGCGGATGGCGAGGTGTATGGCGTCAGCAAGGCACAATGGGATTGGCTTAACTCCAAGTGCGAGGTGAAGGTGGATCGAACTTTCAACACCTACAATGGGGACTCAGACCTATCGCAGATACTGCAAGGCAGTTGGCTTACCATCAACGACGAGCAGTACTTGTTGCTACAAATTCACGGCGGATGCGATGCTCGTGGTGGGTACACCAATGCCAAGTTGTTCCAATGCCAAGAAGAGTGGATGATACACGAATACTTGCGTGAGTATATGGACAGTTACGACATCGACGAAGAACTACGCGAAGGATTCATCCAAGCCACGGACTACGACGACGAACACATAACCTACACAAGCGACCAACTAATTGATATGCTAAGCGGTGTCGTGACGACACCGATTAATAACTAAAACCATGATAGAACAAGAAATCAGTGTAGACAATATCTCGGTAGAGATATTCTACGATCAGTTTGCAGACAGCCCACGAGAGTGGGACAATGAGACCAAGTTCGCCCTGTTCCACAAGCGGTACAATTTCCCCAACGAGATTGGCATTGACCACAACGACTATTCATCGTGGAGTGAAATGCAAGAGGCATTGGAGAAGGACTACAAGAATGTACACAAGGTCTACATGTACGACCATAGTGGTGTGGCGTTATCGCTGAGTTCGTTCGGCGACCGATGGGACTCGGGGCAAGTTGGGTTTATCGTAACCGACAACAAATCACCCGAGGCATCATTGGTTGACGCGATGCAAGAGTTGGAATCGTACAGCCATTGGCTGAACGGCGAGACATTCGGCGTGAGTGTCTTCGAAGACACTGAATTGGTAGATACCAACCTCGGGTACTACGGATACGACCACGAAAAAAGTGGACTCACCCAAGACCTACAAGACACACTAATCAGAAATACCAACCTATCAATCACTCAGCAAATCTTAAATCAAATATCATGACAGACCAACAACACGCAAACAACTTTATGTTCCTAGTTGCGAAGAAAATCTCAAGCGTTCGCTACATGACACAAGATGAGGCGGACGCATTCATGTGGGACAAACGCCCACTAGTTATTCGATTCACCGATGGGTCTTTCCTCATCCCACAAATGGATGACGAGGGCAACAACGGCGGGGCTATGTTTCACCAAGTCAACGGCAACGAGACAATCATCTACACACTATGACACAGATAGAGAAAGCAGAGGCTTGGTTCAAGGCTAACGGCTACGAAGTAGGAATCGTAAACGACGAGATGTGTATTCAAGTATGGAACAACACATTGGAAGATTCAATCACGGTATTCTTGGATGCGGAGGAGGTAGAGTACCGGGCAGAATTATGGGATAAACAACAAGAACAATCTAATCAAATCAAATTATGCTAACCGAAAACCAACAACACCTGATCGATCAGATCACAGAAGAATTTATCAGCCACAATCAATCCAAGCGGGCAAGCCGAGGCGAGTCCTTGCTAGGTGTGGACGACATCATCAACTCAGTTCAACGCAAGAGGGACGAGATTGCAAGAATCAAAAAGCACAACGAGGCTGTGTTCTCAGCGATGGAACCAATCTTCAGTGAGAACTACGAGGCATTGTGGCACGAGATAAATGCACTGGGTTTAAGCCTACAGATTACATCCGATTGGTGGGAGACTCAAAACGGAAGACGAGGCATAAGCATGAAGATATCAATGTACCACGACAGGAACAGCGACTACGATTTTTATCTCGATGCCAAACTCACGGGTAGCCACATGTCGCTTAATGGCGAGACAATATGGGAGGTAATGACATTGGAACCCACATTGCTTTACGTCTTCAGAAGCAACGACTACACATTCGAATCTCTATGCAAGGACGTAGACCTCATTGCAAAAATCAAAAACATGTACGAAAAGAAAACAAAATAACTATGGCAAATCATTGTTGGAATTGGTCTTGCTTTACAGGAGATAGAGCAGACCTCGAGAAGTTAATCGCCAATGTAAACAAGGCGATAGAATTAAATGCTGAGAACCACGGGCTGTTGTGGTATGGCACCTACTCAGTGGCACTGGGCTTGCCCCCGTGGCAGGAGGGCGATCCCGAGTACGATGTGTACGATAGGTATGGGAGCAAGTGGTTTGACTGCGAGGTTGAAGATCGAGAAGACCATGTCATTATCTCAGGCTCATCGGCATGGAGTCCAATGATTGAGTTCTTCCGCAAACTCAGCGGGGTTTACAACCTCAAGGTGGAGGCGGAGTACGAGGAGATGGGCAACGACTTTGGCGGGTTCTTCAGTGCTGAGGTGGGTGAGATAACCAAGGACGAGCAACTATCCTACAACCAATACAGGGCATCAAGCGACGGCACAGAATCAATCATTGAAGGCGTAGACCAATTTGATTTTGAGTCAGCCGATGAAGCAATCGAACACTATGAAGACCTCAAGTTTGTACTCAACGACAACCAATGGGAGCAATTCAAATCAGAACTAAAGAGTGTCTTCGAAGACACAAAGACAAACGACCATGACAAAGTTTAATATGACCCCCTACCAAAGCCCTCAAGACCTACAAGAGGTACTTGAGCAGAACAAGTTCGTGTTCCCACTCGCACTGCGGTGGTGTACCGACGACATCGACATCATCAACGACAACCAACGCACGTTCACCGATGAGCAGAAGATTCACATCCTCAACAGGTTCTTCGAAGTACACGAGCGTGAAATCATTGAGATGATCAACGACAAACTATGTGAGTTTATCCACTACGAAGAGTATGAAGATTAGTTTATTCGACGCGATGTGTATTCGGAATGAATACACCGCAGAGCAATGCACAGCAGAGATAAGGCAGATGTGCCGGGCAATTGACCACGGCGCTGACCCCGAGGAATTACTGCACGAACGAGGCATCGAGGCAGACTACACAATGGAATTACTCGATTGCTATTCTGATTACATGGACGAACAAGAACAGAGACTTGAAGACTAGTATTGAACAAAGAACTTGGTAGATATAGATTTGGAATTGTCATAGATTTATACTACCTTTGTAATGTTGTCAGAGAGGACACGGTGTCTTTTGAATTTGGTTTTTCATCACCGTGTCTTCGAAGACACAAGGACGCATCTTCGATGCGGACTTGTAACAAAAGCGTAAAACAAAAGCAAACACATGAGAACAGAGTTTATTATTGGGGACACCCTATGCGTTGTACGTTTGGGGTTCACATCGAACGACAAGATTGCTCCGGCATCGGAGAAGATTGTCCAGACCTATCATTACAGCCGAGACCAATTCGAGGATGCACAATCCAAGTCAAGCATGCAATCGTTCTTCAGCAAGGACGGGGCTGTGTGTTTCGACTGCCCGTATTCTATGGGTAGTGGCGCCGAGTTGAAAGGTTGCTACACCCACAAGATGATGCAGTACTCGGGCATGGTATCGCAGTTGCGTAGTGTTGCACTCAAGCACAAGAGATGGGATGACATCCCTAAGTTTGACGAGGGCATCCACGCCGTGATTGTTGGTATGTGTGCTGGCAAGTATGTGCGGTTCGGTACATACGGCGAGCCGGTGCTGATACCAATCGAGTTGATGCGCGACATATGTGCGGTGGCTAAGTCTTGGACAGGGTACACACACCAATGGAGGAAGCCATGGGCGTACGACTATAGACAGTTCTTCATGGCATCGACCCACAACCTTGAGCAGACAGAGTTGGCAGAGACTATGGGGTGGCAGTCGTTCATGGATGACAGCACCCACACCAAGCACACCGGTATGGTCAACTGCCCGGCATCAAAGGAGGCGGGGTATAAAAGTACTTGCAGTAAGTGTACACTATGCAGTGGCACCACTGGCAAGGGAAGTAAATCAGTATACATTTTTAATCACTCATAAACACATGACAATCGTAGAGTTACAAGCACTATTAATCAAAGAGGTGAACTATGGTATCACCTTGGTCAAGCAACGAGGACTGTACAAGCAGGCATCTTTCGATGTGAAGAAACGCATCGACGAAAACATCGAAGAGCAGATAGTACACCTGGTATTATCCACTCGGTACTTCAACGAGGACATTGCCAAGCGCGACCTCGGCATACCCGATCAAACAATAAATGAAATGATATCCAATGCAATGGTAAAAAACTTTTCTATATTCGGAGGCAATGATTAACATACTTCTCAAGTTCATCAACAAGTCCGGCAAGATGGTTGTCGCTGACCCGTGTGTCATCAAAGACACTATCGACTGCATCGAGTTCAGCAAGGTGCGTCGTGGCGTGTGGTGTGTGACTGCATCGGTTGACACTGACCTCACGCTCATGCAGTTCAAAGCCACACACGAAGATGCACGCATCATGACATCGGAGAACGAGACACACGAGGTGCTAGTGCAGAGCGAGCAGATGGGGTTCTTTGATGATGCAGATTACCGCAACGACAAGGTCGCAGTGATGATGCCACGTGAGCCATACAAGACAGCGAAGGATGGCGACAAGTGGTACTGCGCGATGTCTCACATCACCAACACCGCAGACTATGGTGTGGGTGTGTATGAGTGCGGGGCTATTGCAGATATCAGCAACGGGACACACAAGATCATTGCTCGCAAGAGTATCGACGGAACATATGTAGAATTCGAAATCAAATAAAACTATGGCAATACTAATTACAACGGACGGCGAAGTGGTTGATAACTACGACGCCTCAGACCTCGGCAAAAAGCAGAACGCAGTCGGCGGGTACATCGAGTATGTAAGAACGCGATTGGGCATGACGTTTATTGTAAACGAGGAGGGAATGTTACTTGGGCTGAAGCCCAACATGCTGGCAAGCAACCTAGCAGAGATGCTATTGCTGGGCAATGTACTGATCGTTAGTCAAGAAGAAATTGAAGAGGAGGACAAAGAATGTTAAACAAGAGAATCAATTCGGTGGAGGAACGCAGAGAGTTCGTCCAAGACATCATCGATCGGTTGTTGTATCTCGACCACGACAACAGAGAGAAGTTCATTAATAGCGTACAGGGTACCGTGCGTAAGTTCAAACTACCTGTGACCGTGGACAACGATGGCACCCGGGTATATAGACCAGTCCCACAATGAGGAACTTCATCATCGTAATCGTCACCATCTTATCCGGCCTAGCCTACGGATGGTGCATCGTCAAGTACCCCATCACTGCGCAGATCATCGCCGGTGGCATGGGCCTGTCGTTCCTGTTCATAATGATGGTAGCATTCTATCAACTTAAAAAAGAAAACAACAATGAAAAATAAAAATCTAATCCTCACGCTCATGCTGTTGCTGGGCGCCAACAAAAGTTACTCTCAGTGGGTGACAAAAATTGTAGACAACAAACTTGATGCGCCCTACAAGATTTCCTATTGTACTGACGCACTAGACAAATCATTTCTTAAATTGGAAGTTGTCGGAGAGCAACTATCCTTTTACCTTGGCGGTAGTTATTTCTGCGACGACATGATCACCGTAGACATAGCACTTGTGGTAAACGGAGAACCCAAAAGATACACCATTGAAGGAATGAAAGGGTCTAACTCTAAAGTTCTTTTCTTGGTTGATGATTTACTTGCAGTAGAACAAGCAGAGTTCTTCAAAGATTTCAAGGCTTGCTCTTCAGCAGTGGTTAGAATTAACGAGAGCCATTGTACCTCTGACATCTTTAAATTTAACATGTCCGGTTCTACAAAGGCAGTAAATTTTATGCTTAACTAAAATACAAGGAGGTAACAATGAGCAACAATAAACAAAGTATGAAACTATACACACAAGAACAAGTAATTGAAGTGTTTGAAAAATATGGTAATATGTCTGCAATAAACGCAAGAAATATTATTGATTTAAGTGAATCAATCGAACTACCAAGTGATGAGGAGATAAGGGAATGGGCTGAAATGCAATCTTTAGGTGAACCAACAGGTGCAGAAGAATTTGGTAGAATTTATGGTGCAAAATGGATGCGTGACTTAGTACAAGGAGGTAGCAAATGAGCAACAATAAACAACAAGATAAGTTTAAATATCAATACGGGTTTATGACTTTAAGTAGACCAGAATTAAGCAAAAAACTAAACGAATTAGGTTCTGAGGGTTGGGATATTATATCTACACCTAGAGAACTTTTTGAAACTGATCAGCTTGATAGTGAAGGTAGTGTTAGAATGAGGTGGGAAATCTTTATGAAGCAGAAAATACAAGGAGGTAACAAATGAGCAACAATAAAGAACTATCGCTAATTGATGCACTTTGCATTGTGAAAACAGGATGGCGAACAGAACAAGAAAAAGAATTATTAGACAATGCGTATTTAGTAATCAAAAAACATTCAGAAATACTGCATCTTGAGTATCAAAGAGAATGCATTGATGAGAAACTTTTTAAGATTAAAGAAAATGACAAACAATAAACAACAAACGGCAGTTGAACAATTTCTAAATGCTATTAAAGACCAAATTCTACTGAGTAAAGAACATCTTGAAATGATAGAATCTTATGCAGACCAATGCAAAGAAATTGAGAAGGAAAGAATTGAAACTGCATACAACAAAGGAACAGTTCATGGAATTGATTATCCTGAAAGTACACTACCAATAACTGGTGAACAATACTACAACGAAACATTCGGAGGTAAACAATGAGCAACAATAAACAAAGTAGCGTGGAGTGGTTCATTGACCAACTTGAAGAAAAAGGCGATGCTTGGGAAAATGTAAGTATTCGCAGAGTTCAAATATCAATAGATGTAAGCGAGTACATGGAACTAAAAACAAAAGCCAAAGCAATGCACAAGACGGAACATTTTAACACTTGGTGGCATGGAATAAGTGAAAACGAACCAATCACTTTTGAACAATACTACAACGAAACCTACGGAGGAGGTGAGCAATGACAAACAATAAACAACAAACGGCAGTGGATTGGTTGGTTAAAAGAGTAGAATCAATTTCTAATGATAAAAGTTTGACAAAAGAAGATTCTATTCGATTATATAATCAAGCAATTGAACATTCCAAGAAAATGGAAGTGGAACAAAAAGCAAACACTTGGAATAATGCTATTAATGCAGTAGAAAAAGACAAGTGGGAATCATTTGAACAATACTACGAACAAACCTACGGAGGAGGTGAGCAATGAACGACAAGATAAAACAACTCCTTGAAAACGCAGAGCAATCGGATGCAATAGCAATAAACAAATGGCGTATTGAAAATCGTGAACAATTAAGAAAAGAAAGAAAACAAAAACTAAAAGAACTTATGGAAAAAGATAAAAAACAAATGGAAAGAGATAAAAAACAAAAGGCAATAAACGCTTTAATTATTTTGATAGGAATTTTAGCCCTTACAATAGCCATGCATAAGAGTATACATATTTTTCTTGGGCTAATAATTCTTCTTCTTTTGGTATTTGCTTATTGCGGTATTTATGTAATGCTAAGTCGAAACACAACTAACAAATCAATAAAGTAGAAATGAAAAAAATATTATTAGCAACATTACTCATCGGAATGATGGCTGGTTGCGAAGAACCCACAGTATCATCAAGAACTACAAACTACACAATACCAAGTGAAGGTAATTTAGCATCAGACCCACTTAAGGTGTGTGTAATTGAAGGATGTGAATACTTTATTTGTAAAAATTACAAGGGCGATATTCTATGTCACAAAGGAAATTGCAAAAACCCTATCCACAAAGGAGGTCACAAATGAGAACAACCACGACAAAACAACCTACGAAAATGGTAAATAATAAACAACAAACGGCAGTGAAACTATACACAGAAGAACAAGTAAGACAAATGCTAATTAAGATGGGCAATTCAGCACCACTAAATATTGACTATCTTATAAATGAAATAACACCTATCGAACTACCAAGTGATGAGGAGATAGAAGAAAAATTAAATGTTGCATATGGTAACGGATATGAGCAAGGTGAAATGGATTTTTATAAAACAATGCAGGGGAAAGGTAATCAGTATGCAGATGGTTATGCGGAGGGTTATCAAAGAGCATTGGAATTAGTAAAATTTCAAATAGTTGAACAACTTGAAGCAAGGAGGTGAGCAATGACAAACAATAAACAACAAACGGAGATTAATGCAGTTGAGTACCTTGATAAGGTTAATCAATTTGCAAAGGAAAACAACACGGATAAGCCAAAACAACAGACGGCAATTGAGTGGTTATGGGAAATAGCATATAATCGAGAATTAACCGTTAAAGATTGGAAACAAGCCAAAGCAATGCACAAGGAGGAGATGGTAGATTTTGCAATGAAATTTATGATGCAAGATAGACCAGTGGTAACTTTTTACAACGAAACATTTAACAACAATGAGCAACACTAGAAAAACAAGAGAGATTGTGACATCAATCATCAACCGAGGGCTATTGAATCTCGAGCCAACAGTGCCAAACATCAACGCACTACACCGCGCAGTCATGTCGGTACTCGACAAAAACAAAGACCTATCGATCAACATAAAAGTTGACAACGATATGATGGAGAATGTATTTGTCACCGCGCTAGAAGGTGGTAGCAACTATTGGTATGAGATCCAAGACTATACCTTGGAGATCATAAGATCGGTTGAACCCGATGGTTCCCTGTCGGTAGCCACATGGAAAGCAATCTCCGAACATGGTGTAGAAGTGGATGTGTATGACGCAGAGAACGAAGAGATACTTGGCACGCTCACCTACGACAGCATCAAGGATAGACTGCAACTGATCAATGACGAAGGCCAAGCACTAGCATGCATGATGAACCTTATCATGGATGACTACGATGCCGGTGATGCTGATGCTGTGTTCCAGTACTTGGTGATGGGAGAAGTTGCATTTGGTTAACTATCTTTGAAGATGATTAAAGTTATTAAGAACGCTTGGAATTTTCTCCGTTGGCTTGACGACCAATGCCTGAAGGTAATGATGCACAACAAGACGGGGAAGTTCTGAGTGTCGTAACGACACCGGATATGACACACCAAGAAATATTTAGAAAACTACACGCAATCACTGAGAAGATTGATGCCAACACAGAGGTTGCCCCATCGTACAACTTTGAAGACCCAAGGGAGTTGGCACTCGTCACTGAGTGGAGAGAAGAACTTGAAGAACTGAAAGAAAAAATCAAAGATTCAATTAAATGATGTAGCATCTTTGTATTATATTTGTAACAACAAAAGCAAACTTATTGGAGAACTATGAGCAACCTTTATTGGACTACCAAGACCGGCGTTGTAATGAACGTCGATGACATGGATGACAACCATGTACGCAACGCATTTAAAATGTTGTTGAGAAAGATTAAATCACAACCCACCACACAATTCAAAATCAATGGTGACATCGCGCAGATGATGATTGACGATGCCATTTATGAAGAGATGGCGGATCTATTATCAGATGAAATATGAAAGACTTACGCAAAGAATTATTGAACGAGAAGATGCAAGTGCATCCAAACAAGAAAGCCATTCAGTTCCTACAACGAGTACTTGATGGACATCCCGTAACCAAGATGGAATTCATTGACACTATGGTTGTCAAGTCAATCGATTGGGACTTAGCATTTGCTTTGGGATATCGATCTGATTGTGTAGAAGTATTGTGTTATGCTGGTGGGTTTAATATACAAGTGTTAGATGAGGGAGATTATCTTTATGAAGTCTTTGACAATCAAGAGTCTGACGAGATGCACACTAGAGTTAAATCAAAAGAAATAAAAGACATTATAAGTTTCATATGGAGATTTGAAGCAGACAAATTATTTAATAAAAGCAAATGAAAAAAATACTATTTAATCAATTCGTAAAACAAGTAGCAAATACATTCGGTATGAAGAACCCGGACGTAATGTTCGAGAGAACCAAAAGACAAGACATCGTTGATGCAAGGCAGTTACTTTTCTTTCTATGTATGGAAAGAGATATATCCCTTGCGGATATCCTAAGACTAATGGAAGAGCGGGGCTTACCCCTTAAACACCCAGCAGTTATCAACGGAATCAACAAAGTAAAAGACAAGGTCGACAACGATCCGGACTATCGGTTCTTGGTAGACAAACTTCAGAGCGCAGTTGGCTTTGAGTTGGAAACAAAAATCTAATTAAATTTTATATGTCAGAAAAAACAAAATCAGTATTCGAAACATTGAGCGCAATCAATGTCAACGACAAGGTCGAAAAGAAAAGTGGGTTGACCTACCTCTCATGGGCATGGGCATGGGCCGAAGTAAAGAAGGCCTACCCCGATGCATCTTACCTAGTCCTTCGTGAGCCAAACACATTCCTCCCTTACTTCCACGACGAGGCTCTTGGCTACATGGTGATGACGCAAGTAACCATCCAAGGACAGACGCTTGAGATGTGGTTGCCGGTGATGGATGGTGCCAACAAGGCGATGAAGCACGAGGCTTACACCTACTCTACCCGCTACGGCGACAAGTCAGTTGAGCAAGCAAGCATGTTCGACATCAACAAGACTTTGATGCGGTGCTTGGTTAAGAACTTGGCGATGTTTGGTCTCGGCCATTACATCTTTGCCGGTGAGGATTTGCCCGAGTCAGAGTCTGACTTAGTTGCCAACACAACTAGCAAGCCTATCGCCAAGGCGCCGGCTACCAAGACAGCCACCGAAGGTGAGGCCAAGCCACAACTAAAAGTTGACAGCGAAGATTGGCAGAAAGTTGTCAAGTGGATCGGCGACAACAAGACCAAATCATTCGAGGACATCGAGAAGATTTTGAAGCAACGCTTTTTAATCGCTCCTGCTGCACTCAAATCACTCAAGGCTATAGTAGATACCAATGGACAGGATTGAGTTGCTTAAATCGCTTGAAAACGACCAAGAATACTATACTGGGATAGGCAGACAGTTCCTGTCAAACTCAGACATAGGAACTTTGCTCAACAATCCGGGTGCTTATGGCAAATCTCGGAAGGATGGCAAAGCCTTGGCAGAGGGGCGTTTGTTCCACCAACTTCTGCTCGAGCCGGAGAAGGTGATAGACTTCCCCGTGTGTGACACATCGACACGCACCACCAAGGAGTACAAGTCGTTCATCCAAGAGAAGGGTGTTGAGTTCTGCATGTTGCAGAAGGAAGTGGATGATGTCATCCGTTGGGCCGAGGCCATCAAGCAGAACTACACGTTCTACGAAATGATATACCAAGCCGACACGCAGTACGAGGTACCCGAGGTTACCGAGTTGTGTGGCTTGAGTTGGAAAGGGAAGGCTGACATCGTCACCCCCGATTGTATCATCGATCTCAAGACCACAGCAGACATCAACAAATTCAAGTACTCTGCCCGCTCGTACAACTACGACAGCCAGTGCTACATCTACCAACAGTTGTTCGGCAAGCCATTGATCTTCTTGGCTGTCGACAAAGAGACATGCCAACTTGGGATGTTCAGACCATCAACAGAGTTCGTTGAAGGCGGAGCCAAGAAAGTTGAGCGTGCCTCAGAGATTTTCAAACGATACTTCGGTGACAATGCCACCGAGTCTATCATCAACCATTACATCACAGAAATTTTATAAACACATGTCACAAGAAAAAGTATTCGCAGATGGCTTCTCTTTCAAGAGAAACGAGAACGCCCCCGAGTTTGTAGTAGGCAGACTCTCAATCAAAGTTGAAGACGCGGTAGCGTTCATGAAAGAACACCAAAAGAATGGATGGGTGAATGTATCCATCAAGTACGGCAGAAGTGGTAACCCATATTGTGAACTCGATATGTACGAACCCACCAATATGTCGAAAAATCAGGGTGATATGTCAAAAAATCAGGGGTCTATGTCGAAAAATGTACAAACCCATGTTGAAAAAGAGGAGGACGAGTTACCATTCTAAACCCAACAAAGACGGGACTTAAGGGGAGTTCGCTCCCCTTTTTTGTCCCCCTAAAATGTTGAAATGTTAAAAAAAAATTCCTTATTCTCTCTCTCTCTTTATCTCTCTCTCTCTTTATTTATTATTCTATTTTCATTTTTATTTTTAACATTTTCAACATAAATTAAAGTAACTAATTGATTATCAATAACTTACAATTTTGAAAGTCAACATATTTTCAACATAAAATCGTCATAACCATTACGAAATCAACATGAATGTAACTATTTTCCAAAGTATCAAGGACACATCGACACCATTCCATCGGGATGTGATGGGTATATTGATCCGCATCAAGGAGGGGACGAGCAAGGATCTCGTCAAGAAGATTAGGTCTGAAAAGAACAAGACCGAAAGAAACGAACTGAAGAAACAACTACCCGCCATCTGCTTTTCGGGTACGTTCAACAAGAGAAATGACAACGCATTGCTTGAGCATAGTGGTTTAATATGCTTGGACTTTGATGGGTATGAGAAGCAGAAGGTATTGCTTGAGGACAAGGACATGCTTACCAAGAATAAGTTTGTGTTCTCGGTATTCGTCAGCCCTTCGGGCAATGGCTTGAAGGTGTTGGTCAAGATACCGGCTGACGCAGAGAACCATCAAAACTATTTCAACAGCCTTGAGAAGTACTTCAACTCGGTGTACTTCGACAAGACATCAAAGAACATCTCTCGGGTATGCTATGAGTCTTACGACCCATTGATATACATCAACGAGAACTCGTCCATATGGGACAAGATTGAGGAGCCGGAGTACCAAGAGGTGACCCGTAACGTAGATGCTCCGACCATCACCATCACTGACGAGAACAAGATTGTAGACATCCTCATCAAGTGGTGGGTCAAGAAGTACCCAATGAGTGAGGGTCAACGAAACCACAACGCATACATACTGGCCATGGCGCTGAATGATTTTGGTATTAACCGAAGCCTCGCATCTTATGTGCTGAACCAATACGCCACCGAGTCGTTTGACTTGGCGGAGATACAACGCACCATTGATTCTGCCTATGCCAATAAGCAGAACTTCGGTACCAAAGCATACCAAGATGAGGAGCGTATCAATCAGATACGCGCAAAGATGAGGAGGGGTGTGCCAAAAAAAGAGATACGCATCCAATTGCAGGACTCCAACTTGGATAGCGATGTAATCGAGACTGTACTTACCAAGATTGAGGAAGAGAATTCAAAGCAAACATTTTGGTCCAAGTCAGACAAGGGAGTCATCAAGATTATTCACATTCAGTTCAAGCAGTTCTTGGAAGACTCGGGCTTTTACAAGTACTGCCCCGAGGGTGGGAAGAATTATGTGTTCGTCAAGGTTACCAACAACCTAGTAGACCACGCTTCAGAGAAAGAGATAAAGGACTTCGTGCTTACGCACTTGCTTGACTTGGATGACATCTCGGTATACAACTATTTCGCCGACAACACGCGGTTCTTTAAGGAGGAGTTCTTGTCCATGCTATCGACGATTGAAATCTATTTCATCGAGGACTCCAAGGACATCGCCTACCTGTACTACCGCAACTGCGCTGTGAAGATTACCAAGAAAGACATCATCCCCATTGACTACTTGGACTTGGGTGGTTACGTATGGAAAGACCACGTGATTGACAGGGTTTTCTCGCTGTGCGATGTGCGTGAGAGTTGCTACTACAACCGGTTCATTGAGAACATCTGTGGTAACGACGAGTCAAGGGTTGAGTCAATGCAGTCGACCATCGGGTTCTTGATGCACGGCTACAAGAACTTATCGTTCTGCCCTGCGGTCATCTTGAATGACGAGGTAATCAGCGACAACCCCGAGGGTGGTACGGGAAAGGGATTGTTCATGAACGCCTTGTCTCACATGAAGAAAGTGGTGACCATCGATGGTAAGTCGTTCACTTTTGAGCGGTCGTTCGCCTATCAGTTGGTGTCTGCCGACACGCAGATACTGGTATTCGATGACGTGAAAAAACACTTTGACTTTGAGCGTCTCTTCAGTGTTGTCACCGAAGGCTTGACGCTTGAGAAGAAGAACAAGGACGCCATCAAGATACCATTCAGCAAGTCACCAAAGATTGCCATCACCACCAACTACGCCATCAAGGGAGCGGGTAACTCGTTCGCTCGACGCAAGTGGGAGTTGGAGTTACACCAATACTACAACAAAAACTACACTCCGCTTGATGAGTTCGGTAAGTTGATGTTCGGTGAGTGGAACGATGATGAGTGGTGTGAGTTTGACAACTACATGGTGGGTTGCTTGAAGTCTTACCTTGCCACCGGCCTTGTCAAGAGCAAGTTCGTCAACCTAAAGATACGGCAGTTGTCTGCTGAGACTTGCCACGATTTCATCGAGTGGTGTGGATTGGTGGATGGGTTTGAGAACAAGTTGCTCGAGCCTAACAAGAGAATACGAACGAATGAATTGTACTCTGACTTTGTCGACAACTACCCCGACTACGGACCACGATCCAAGATGACGGTGTCCCGTCAGAAGTTCTCAAAGTGGGTGTACTCATACGCTGTGTTCAAGTCTACATCAATGCCCGAAGAAGGCAGAGACATGGCAGGTAAGTGGCTAATCATAAAGAAGAAGGAGGTCAAGAATGATGAGGGAACTGATTGAGCCAATCAGCGGGTACACTGACAAGGAGATGTACGAGTGGTGTTTGCTACTGAAGAATACAATGGAGACCACAGTGACACGCAAGAAGAAAGTCAAAGGGGTTGAGGTTGAGGTTGAAGAACAGATGTTTGAACCCAACCCCGAGGCAGAAGAACGCATAAACAAAAGCATAAAATTCTACTTAGATAAGATGGGAAAAGGAAATATCCAACTCAGAGATTACCAATTGGACATCGTCAACCAAGGCGTTGAGTGTCTTCGAAGACACCGGTTCTTGTACTTGGCGATGGAGGTTCGCACTGGCAAGACATTAACATCGCTGAGTATCAGCGACAAGATGGGATGCAAGGATGTGCTATTCGTCACCAAGAAGAAAGCCATCTCATCCATCGAGCAAGACTACGTCATGCTTGGTGCATCGTTCAAGATTGATGTGATTAACTACGAGAGTCTGCACACCATCGCAGACACCAAGAAGTGGGACATGCTAATCTTGGATGAGGCTCACTCGCTTGGTGCTTTCCCCAAGCCAAGTGGCCGTGCTGAGTTGGCCGGGCAGATCATTGCCAAGCAGAAGCCAATGGTGATACTGCTATCGGGTACGCCAACGCCGGAGTCGTACTGCCAAATGTATCACCAAGTCTACACCATACCGGGTAATCCGTTCGCGGAGTTCAAGAACTTCTACCGCTTCGCTGATCAGTATGCCAACATCAAAAGCAAGAAGGTGAATAGTTTATTCATCAAGGACTACAGCGATGGCAAGCCGGTGATTTTGGAGATGATGAAACCATACACCATCAGTTACTCTCAGAAGGAGGCAGGCTTTGTGGTTGAGACTACCGAGGAGATTCTTGAGGTAGAGATGAAGCCGGCTACTTACAAATTGATTCAGCGATTGAAGACTGACTTGGTTATTGAGGGCAAGGACGAGGTGGTGCTGGCTGATACATCGGTGAAGTTGATGACCAAGATGCATCAGATGTACAGTGGTACGATTAAGTTCGAGAGCGGGAAGTCGATGGTCATTGATACCACCAAGGCTGAGTTCATCAAAGAGAACTTTGAAGGGTGCAAGATTGGTATCTTCTACAAGTTCAAGGAAGAGTTCGAGGCGCTCAAGCAGGTGTTCGGTGATGAGTTGACCACCGAGTTGGATGAGTTCAACAACACATGGAAGAACATCGCGCTTCAGATTGTGTCGGGGCGTGAGGGGATATCACTGAAGAAGGCTGAGTACTTGGTATACTACAACATCGACTTCAGTGCTACGAGTTATTGGCAGAGCAGGGATAGGATGACAACGATGGACCGGTTGAAGAACCAAGTGTACTGGATCTTCGCCAAGGATGGCATCGAGCATAAGATATACCAAGCGGTAAAAGATAAAAAAGATTATACTCTTAAACATTTTGAGAAAGATTTATTTAGTTTGTAAAAATATGGAGAACAATAATTTGCCAGCAAGAGTGATGCAAGCCACCGTCAACAATCAGATTGAGTGGCGTGTGTACTACCACCAAGAAATCGCTGCGAGATTCGCGCAGTACAATCACGCAATTTTTTTCAGGGATTATTTAAACGAAAATTATGATTAGCCCTCAAGAACAAGCAGAAGAGTTAGTTGATCAGATGTACTATCAGATATTCGATCAGCACACGCCCGACACATGGAACAAGTCTAAGCAATGTGCATTGGTTGCAGTGGACAACATCCTCAACAACTTTGGCGCCCTAACTGATGGCAAGTCTCACTACTGTGACTACGCCGCTATCAAGCACTATACCCAAGTAAAAGAAGCAATAGAAAAACTATGAACACAGCAGTAGAACAATTCATTGAGTGGCTTAAGGAGTTCCATCCCGATGCTGTTCCCGGGCCAGAGACCATACAACATTTCTTGATGAGAGAAAAGATCGATCAGCAAATGGCCTACAACGCGGGCTTCTCGAAAGCGAAGTCCCTATACTTGGATGGAGAATGAGACAGACTACCGCCCAGTTAATCATCAATAAGTTTGACGAACTTAGATGGATAGAGTTTTGTATTTGGCTTAATGACAACCGAGAGTTAGTGGCAAAGCACAACAAGGATGACATTGAATACTCCCACTTTAATGGGGCGTTGAAGTCTCAGTCATCTGCTGACTACTACCGAAACACATACAACCCATACCTAGATAAGGTGGTCATCACCCGGGTATGGGGTAATGGTGGTTGGTTAAATAGATTGATTTACAATAAGAAAGTTATCGGAGATTTCATTAGTTTTGAAGAAGCGATGCATTTCGTGGAATCAAATTATGACCGAGCAACAGATACAATCAAAGAGAATAAAACAACTTGAGCAAGCCGGCTACTACGTAATCAAATTAATCAAGACCAATAAGAATGGCATCCCCGACCTCGTTGCTATACCGCCAAGATCTAGAGTCCTTTTCAGTGAAGTCAAGACCCCCACTGGGAGGTTGTCAAAACTTCAAGAGTTCAGGATCAAGGAACTTACTGAGCATGGCGTACGCACGGAGGTGTATAATGGAGTAACCGACATGGATCCTCAGAAAAGAAAAGAGTCTGACAGAGCCGAGAGAATTCTTTTTAACATTGAAGAATGTCAGGAACTGTTGACTAATCTTTACGAGGGGTTGGTCGATCGTGAGTACGAGTCCGCAACCAAAGACGCTCAACAAATTATCATAGAAATAAAGACTATAATCAAATCGATAGAGGAAGATGATTTCTAATGAAGAGATTCAGAAGCGCAAACATAAAGCAATCGAAACATTCATAGCCACCTTTGGTGGTACATATCAAGCCCAGGTCAGAGGCGATATTGATTACAAGATATTCAAGGATGGTGAATTGCTTGCGTACTTGGAGGTAGTTCCAAGGTACAAGACCATAGCCACTGCATACCCATTGGTGATGCAAGCATCTCGCATGATTAAACTCATAGAGAAACGCCACAATCCTGTGGTGTTATGGGCGTGTGATGATGGGGTAATTTATGCCCGTGCAAAGAACATTGACGGTCAAATAAAATGGGGGAGTTTCCTCCCCCATCTTGATCTTGCTGAACACGGAGAACTAATGTGCTACTACGCAAAACAAAAGCACTTCAAATATATAAAATATAATTGACTTACTTGCCAGAACCAAAGCCTTTACTGCCGAATCCCTTTGATTTTTTACCACCTCCGAAACTACTTCCTCCAAACTCTCGCTTCATTCTCTGCTTAGGTACGTAGTTGTAGTAATCATCTTTCATCCGGCGTTCAAGTGCGTTTTTCTCTTGCTCGAGTTTCCTTCTAGCCGCATCCTCTGTTCCTTCGCCATAGTACTGCTCATAAATCTCTGGGTAGTAACGCTTAAGGTCTGACTTGTTAAGCCCCATTGGCTTAAACTCCTCTTTTTTCTTACCTTGCTCATCCAACTCCTTATCGAGTTCGCTGTAGATTGACTTATTGACTATGGCCCTGATGTCCTTGTAGAGTGGTACATAACCAAGGTTACCAAGTATCTCAAGTGGGACACGGATATTCTTCTCTGCTTCCTGCCTTTCGATTGCTGCATCCTCTTTCTTTGGCTTCTCAGTGAGTTTCTTTGTCACAAGGTTCAATGACTTCAATGCAGGTGAGTAAGGCCCGGAGATGTTGGCTAACACGTCGAACGCTTCGAGCGATTTACCTTTCTTCTCGGGCGGTATGAATGTGTATTGGATGGCATCCTCGTATGGGTCGTACTCGCCATCACGAAGGAAGTCCAAGTATTTCTCGTTGGCTTTCTCTATGCCGTAATTAATTACTGACCTTGCCGCGTTACCAAAGTCTCTACCAAGGAATAAACTCGTGAAGGTAGAAGCCAATCCTTGCCCCAACTTCTGAGCAAATGATTTGTCATCATCCTCCTCTTCGTCATCTAGGAATAGGCCATAGAAGAATTCACTCGCCATCTTACTCATCACAGTGTACACCGTCATACGAGTAACAACCGCCGCCATAAGTCTTGCTGCTTGCCCCTTGGACATGTTGCCGTTTCCAAAAAATGCATAAATCCCTCTGCGTGCTGTTAGGTATTCGCCAATCTGAAACTTCAACATAAAGTTGTCGAATACTTTTGCAAACTTAGTAACTGCTTTTCCTCTCTCATCAGAAGCAATATATGCTCTGAGCGCATTCATGTATGGGTTATCTACGTTACCCGCCATGGTCACCTTCTCATCTGCTACACGACCGGCTGCTTCAAGAGCCTCCTTGTTTTGTATCATGTAGTCAGCATCGTTGGCTTCAATCTTATCGTAGTCTGGCTTCTTACCTGCAAAATCTTGGAACGCCATGTCGAAAGATCCGAACCACAAAGGTCTCATCATGATTTTATCAGGTGAAGAAATCAAAGTATCGGCAGTCAATTCTGCTGTGTTCTTTAATTTTTTAGTAGTGTTGTTGTGAATGGTGGCAATGACGTTGACAGTTTCTCCTGTTAACTTACTAGCCCCTATACCAGTCCGCTTACTCAACACACTAGGGTCAACCATTCTGCCTTTGAGCGGATCAGATCCGTATACACGACTAATAACCTTACTACCAACCGACTCCATGATGTCAACCGCTTTACCACCACGAATTATCTTCATCATATTCAAGCCTGTAAACCACTCTTTAGGATTAACCATAGCAACATATGCCATGTTGGAAGTTAATTCCGTAAAAGCCCTCGGGATACCACCAAGCATCGCTCTATATCCGGTCTTAGCCATCTCTTGGATAACCTGTTCTACGAATGAATCATTAAACGCTGCTTGATCAAGTGATGACTTCAATGCTAATTCTAATGCGTCATTGATTACATCGATGATTGTATTGGTGTCTTCCGTAAGTGTTCCATTCTCTTCCATCATCTTTCTCGTGGTGTTGATAGTCTTTCTTGCTACCCTCACTGGGTTTGTCAGGTAGTAATCCATCAATACAAACTTTGCACCTCGCTGAACGGTTGAGAATATATCGAAGTTGATAGCCTTGGCTTCGGGGGTTCTTTCAATTAATGACTTTGCCTTGGTTGATACCACATTCTTGGGATCAAACTTACTCATCACATCGGCAATTGGATCCGCTTCTTGTCCCTTTGTTGGCAACACGCTGATGTGGTTGTACTCGTTGAGCAACTTAACTTTATCGCCACGAATAACATCGCCTGTGAATATGGCCTTGTCTTCTACCTCTTTGTTAATCTTATCAAAAAGATCTATCGCTTCTTGCTCTGCTGTGTTGAAAGAGTTCTTTAGTTTTTCGGCATCGATACCACCATTGCCATCGCTATAATCCTTGGCAATTTTCTCAAGCATCTTTGCATCCTCGTCACCATAATTTGTATTACCACCCTTGATGGCTTTTATGGTTTCGTTGATGTACTCAATGGCTGGGTTTACACTAGGGTTGCCGGGGTTAGCCTGGAACTCTCGCTGTATGCGATAGATTGCCATCTTCATCTTGGACTCAACGATTTTGTTCTCATTGTTTCCATAAGACTTGGCAATTTTGTTCAGTGCTTCTTCTAATTTTTGATTTATCTTTTCCAGTTCAAGGGCGTAACGCTGTTGGTTCTGAGCCAATGAATTGAACAAAGAGTTAAATATATCCTTGGCTTTGAAGTCCCCAAATAGTTCATCGATGTTGAACAATGGCGTAGACTTGACTCTTTGGAACAAGGCTTTTCTTTTGTTGGTTATTCTCAACTTTAACTTGGCGAGCGTTGGCATCTTTGCCTTGGCAATAGCCTTGCTTAAGAAGCCAGCGTTCTCCGCCGCAATCAAGTCGTTGTTGATACCATTGGCATAGGCAGGGAAGTATCCGTTCTTGAAGTTGTCAAATATCTTTAGAAGGTTCTCGAGTTGTCTATTATCAAGCGACTCAACAGCCTTTGTCTTGGACAATTTAATAACGCTAGATGCCATTTTTTTCTCATCGTCACTAGCCAATGGGGATATAGTCGCTTCGTTCGCTGCCTCCTTAACCTGCTTGACCAAGACTTTCTTTTCTTCAGCCAATTCCTCTTTGGTCTTTGGTATCTTGACTGCTCTTGGCAAGATGTAAGATTTGTACTTCTTCATTAAGTCGTACTCGGCTTTATTTATGGTTCCATCTGATAACATCTTCTCGATGGTAGCAGAGTAATCCAATGCCCCCTCTTCTGTAAGCACAGCCTTGCCATAGTTGAACAACTTGGTAGTCAACGCTGGAACTGATGACAATTGATTGTCTATTTGATCAAGCATTTCCTGAACTTGTTGCGTAACCTTAGTGATTTCTTCGGGAGTAATCACCGCTGCGCTATCTCCAAACATATCAATTATGTCCTTGTAGTCATCAAGTATCTCTACAGGGATTAATGATGGCTTGATACTAAACAACCTGTTCAACACGGTGGTCAAGGTTTTGGCGGTACCTATTTTCTTATTAATATTTTGTTTTGCCCTAGCAAGTTTGGCATTGATACCAGCCAACTCTACTTCGTAAGCCGCATCCTCAAACACATTCTCCACGTAATCCAAGAACGCATCCACGGATGCAGGGTTGTCAAGATTCACCTTGCCAATCTTGTTCAGTATGGCTTTGGCTTTGGCCGCTGACAACTTACCGGTAGTCTCCATTGCCTTGATCACATTGGATAAGTCCTTACGCTTTTGGTTGATGTCTTTCTTCGATTTAAGGGCTGCGTTTGCTTCTAATTTTATTTGATTGGTCATCATCTTGAAATCACTTACCTCGATGACATCGGTCTTTGCCTTTTTAATAATTTCAAATATCTTGTCTGCGGCCTTATTTAAAGACTTTTGATCCTTGACCTTAGAGATGGCATTGATTACTCTCCCAAGGTCTCTACGCGTCAAATTACCACGGTTAGCGTTGAAGTTAAAGTAGTCGGTGATAGCCTTAATCGCATCGCTCACACTACGTGCGCCTTCTTTCGCTGCTTGAACCTCGCTTTGAACTTGTGCTTTCAATTTAGCCATGGGTGATTGGGCCTTGTCAACCTCTTTGATCATGTCGACTATGGCTTTGGCTTCGATGTTATTCTCAGCGGCTACACGCTTGATGGCTTCTTGTAATGTGATACCCGCCTTCACCAATACCTTTAGGGATTTAATGATGGCCTTTGCCAGTGGTATAGCCATACCGCTTGACAAGTTACCACGACCAAACTCAGACAGCCCATCATCCATGTCATCTAGGAATCCTTCTACTATTTCTAGGAAGGTAGGATCAGATACATCGAGGTCTTTGATGTCATCATATGATGGCTCCTCTTCCTCAACCACCGACACAGGCTCTGCCTGCTTGGCTTTTAACTTGGCAAGTTCTTTTTGATACTTCTTTAAATCTGCTTTCTCGGCTGCGATATCGTTTTGGTATTCCTCTATTAAGCCATTATGTTCATTATTGGCATCTATTATATCGGCTTTGATTTGCTCGTTGGCTTCTTCTCTTTCTGCCTTAGGCATCTTCTTGCCTTTGAGTTCATTTCTTTTCTTTCTTATTTCTTCAAGCAATTCCTTGATGTTGCCCTTCTCGATTTCAATATCCTCTTCGATGCTTTGGATTTTTCTCTCGGTCGTATCAATATCTGATTCAAGCCTTTTGATGTCTCTTGCAATAGTCTCGTCCTTCCTTGATGGCTTGGCTTCAGTCTTTGGCTTGGCTTCAGCCTTCACTTCGACTTTTGCTTTGGGCTTAGGCGCTGTCATCTCAGCCTTGAGTTTCTGATACTCGGCTCTGAGTTCTGCAACCCTTTCCTCAATTTGCTTTGGTGTACGAGACTTGTCTTTGTTTAACCTTACCTCGGCGGTCTTGTCGATGTATTCTTGACGCAACGCCTCTGGCCCTACCGCTTTTGTTGTAGGTTCTGGTGCCACAGGTGTTGGAGCGGGTGTTGGGGTAGGCTTGGGTATGGCTACAGGAATGGGAACGCTCTTTGCCTTTGGTGTCTTCGAAGACACTTTCTTCTTTGGCTTCGCCCTCTCCATTGTTACCCTATCGGTTCCAGCCCTTTCGGTTACTTCGAACCCACGCTTCTCGAGCATCGCTTGCATCTGTGGGTTAACTACATCAACCTTTACTTTTGCTTTTGGATTAAATTCCTTTATGTCACTTGGGATTTCTATTACAGAATTCAATAGTTTGCTACCAATTCCACTACCTTCCGCGTCTTCAGATACCACGACATCAAAAGTGTACTCTCCTGTCTCGTTGTCATATGAAGTAAACGCTCCCCCAATTATGTTACCATCTTCATCCTTGGCTACTGTAGCGAGTTCTCTATCTCTTGTTATGCCGAGATTCCTTGCTCTTGCTATTTCCTTTACGGCTTCCTCGGCATCGTAATCAATCTCTCCATCCTCATCAAACGCAGATTCGATAGACACTTCGCCCATTGACGCTACTACCGGTGTCGCCGGCGACACTGCTTCTTTTTCTACGACAGCCCCAACACTGGTCCATCCTCCATTCTTCTTTCTTTTAAGTTTTATGGTGGTTTGTGGATTACCCGTCTCTTGATCTAAGTATTCAACAACCGCTTCGTTATCCGCAATAGTGATCCTAGGTTCTGCTTCTGGAACAATATTATTCTTGTCTATAATCTTAGCAAGAACTTCCATGTTGTTCTCATGATTAGGATCTGAAGTATCATACTCTTGCCCCATCTCTTCTGGCATTTCAAGGCGATCGAACGCTGCTTGAATCTCTTCGTCTGTTGGAGGTGTTGCCTTTGGTTCGGTAGTGACTACTTCTTCTTTGACAACTTCTTCGGCAGGGGCTTGTTCTTGGGTGTCTCCTTCTCCCACTTCTTGCAATCCCACTTGGGGTTCTTCTGGGCGTAACACGCCTTCCTCTGTGCTTGGCTTTTGAACGGCATTTTCTTGTAGTGTTTTTATTTGTGAACGGATAGCAGCGGCTTTGTCTTTGGCCGTCTGCGTTTTGCTTCCTTCGAATTTCTTCAACTCCATCTCTAAGGATACAATCTCATCGAGAGTTTCCTCGGGGAGTTCTGGGTTTACTTCTCTTACCTCTTTCTTTACTTGGCCACTAACAACCTTTTGTTGTATCTGCTCCTTGTAACCTTTCTTGTCATTGAGTATCTCAATATTTATTTTGGCTAGTTCATCTCCGTTAGCATTGGAAATTAATTCTGCCACATCAGCCTCTGGTCGAATCTCTCCATTGATTTTGTATATGGGCTTCTTAAGTACCTCAGCGCCCACACTGACAACAGTGCCCGGTAATTCAGCGATACCTTCAAGACCAATCTCAGCAATGTCCATCTCTTGACCAGTAAGTGCTCTTGCTGTGGCTTCTCCTGTTGAACCACCGGCTGCTTCAATAGCGCCAGCGGCAGCAGCGGATTTTGCTATACCGCCTTTAGGAGATTTCAATAACTTAGCACCCACCTTACCTGCAATTCTACCAGTCAATGCGTCTATTGCTCCGATAGTAATACCTCTCGTTGCCGCCTTAAGTCTGGCATCATTCAAGAAATCTTTGTCGCTAATTACTTTCCTTATGCTTTCGTCACTCCACTCGAGTCCGTCTTTTGCTAGTTTCTCCTTGATGGATTCTGCTAATGAAGCGTTGGTCTCTAATGTAGCACCCATCGCAGCCATAGCATATGGTAATGATGCTAATGCAGCAGCACCAGCGCCAGCAGGCCCACCGACTACTGCACCACCAGCAGCAGAAGTACCTATAACGCCACCAGCGGCCTCCAATGATGGAGCGTTAACCATTGCGGTATAAGAAGATACCATGATCTCAGGGATAGCCCCGGGGTTCATGGCCAATGCTTTCAGGAACCCTGCAGTGGTATTGCCTGATTCTTTGTATTGATTTGAGAAAGAAACCATCTCATCAGATGGCCCAAGTCTCTCGGCCATCTCGGATGCTTTCCTGAAATCCTCTATGGTTTTATCAGAGACCTTGTCTCCGTTAAGAAATATCTTTGATGTAGGACCTATTACATCTCCTGTACTTGCACCTTGACCCACCGCTCTACCGAAGTCATCAATCTTGTCCGCTACCCAAGCGGCTGGATTCCATGGGCTCTCCATGTTTCGGAGTAATTGCCCAAATGCGCCAGTAAAATATGGCGTCTCTTTGTACTCGGGGGTTTCTACTATTGCTTGTGCTTCCTCTGGGGTCCTCATTGGAGGAGCCTCAAACATAGGGGCAGTCTCAGGAACTCTTTGAGATCCCAAAGAAATACCCGAAGACTTGGATTCCAAGAACGGAAGTGCAGGTTGGGGCTTTGGCTTTGGCTGTTCTTGCTTTTGATTCCACGGAAGTTCTGACGTTTCTTTTTTTTTTACAGGGACAGGACCACCAACACCCATCAATTGATCAAAGTCTTGTTGGCTTCCGTTGTACCCTGTGTTTGCAAAAAGCCCGTAAGCATCTGCTCTCGCTTCTGGATTAGACTGAATCAGTTGCTTGAAGTCTTCGTAAGACCCATTGTACCCTGTGTTCGTAAACAGTCCGTATGCATCCTTTATTGCCTCTTCGTTCATGAGTCAAATATACCTATTATTATTTATTGTACTTAGACCCCACTCCAGATCCTCCTGTATTTGATGGAGCCGGTGCTTTCAATGTCTTTCTCATTAATGATGCAATATTTCCTGATCCAATTGACTTGTTATCAACAGCTACTTTGCCAACTTCTTGGCCATTGTACTTGACGATGACATCATCAGTAAAACCAGATTCATCAAAGTCAAACTCGAATCCAAAATCACCATAAGCACCATTCAATTGACTTGCAGTTTCTTCTGCCCCATCCTGTGTTACATAATCAGCAAGTGGCTTAGTAGACAATGATGTGTTCAATTTCTCATATGCATCAGAAGAAGGCGGGGTGTAGTCTCTAGACGCTAACGCGCCTGACTTGGGTAATTGGAATGGCTTGTTTGCACCTTCACCGGCCGCTCTAACTGCTCTATCCGCATCTTCAATACCATGAAGTTCAACACCAAGTGCTGCCCATTCTTTGGCAGATGTGTTGGGATTGATAGATATAGTCCTTGATGGCCTTCCGCTTTCTTTTGTATACTCTAACCTCAACCCCTTACCGTCTGGGGTTACACTCATGTTGTACAGCCCCTTATCGTCAGCGGCTTTTGTACCTAATAAAATCTGCGCTGCTGCCTCTTTCTGTGCTTGATTTCCCCAACGAAGTTGCTGCCAGTATCCGGCATTTGTCTCTTGATTCTTTCTGTCTGACGCGCCTCTCACTACATACTCAGGAGCGTAATCAACACCTGGCTCTTGGAACGGACGCTTCTCTGACTTCTGATCGATGTAATTTTTGATTTGGCCTTTGATAAATGCCTCAGCATCTTTTCTTTGTTCCTCTTTGAACCGTGGCATGATTACCCCAGATCCATTTTGGTTCTCCATCAAAATCAAATCCCCACTTTTATCTGCATCAAATTCTTTTTTGCTGTAGGTTGCGGTGTATTGATTTCCTGTTCTAGGGTTGATGTTCATATTATCAGCCAAGATAGATGCCAATCGATAATCACTAGCCATCACTTCTTTAACGGTAGCATTTTCCCACTGAGTGTATGTATTCCTGAGCGTAGGGTCAGATATATCTGTAACAATACCAGTTCTTCTGAAGTTGGTCTTGCCTAACTCGCTTATGGTATATTCGCCCAACTTGCCAGCGGCAGTAGATAGACCATCGCTCAAACTGTATGAATCAATCTTTGCACTAACTCTGTTGCGCAATGCTTGAAGGCTTACATAGTTGTCGCCCATTTGCTGAACGCCATCTTCGCCGGGAACACCTGTTGCCAAGTACACCATCCCATTGGTTGAGTTAATATACGGTACAGTGGATGAGATGTTTGCAAATGACTCATTCAAAGCGGCCAATTCTGGCTCAAGTCTAGACGATTCAGCCATTCCATTTTCGCCAATAGTCCTCGCTCTATCCATAATCACTTTGTATTGATCTTGGTACTCTTTTGATATAGTAAATACCAAATTGGTAGAGTCTTTGCTGTTTTGAGCGGCAACTTGGTAGTCGCGTAGGCTCATCTTACCTGACTTCAACAAGCGATCAATCGTCAAGCGATAGTTCATCATGTCGTTGGCATACTTGATGGTCCACTCAGAGGCAGTTGTGTTCTCCCCTTTTGGCGCATCAGCCAACGTAAGCATATCCTTACGGGTAGCCTCATCAATAGCGGCTTTCTTGGCTTGCCTATCCTTGTCAACTTGGGTAATAGTATCGGCAAGACCTTTGCTTACCTCGGCCCAGTTTATTTGGCTACTCGCCTCCCGTTCTGCGTATTTATAGTATGTCATTATTGATTGTATATACTAAAAGGGTCAATTCCGTACATCAAATCCGGAGGCAACATCTTTGATTTTGAATTATAAGGCAGATAAGGTACTGCTGGTCGTGCAGTTGGCGGGTTTGGGGCTACCTCCGGGGCTGCCTCTGGGGCAACCACAGGGACAACTGGCGCTGTGTTTGCAAATATGTTGCTCTTTATCAACTGCTTAGTGATGTCGGGGTTCTGAATCATGAAGTCTTGGAACTGAAGTGGAGTCATTGCGTTAGCAATTGGGTTCCCACTTGCGTCCACTGACTTGGCCGAGTATCCAACACCCGACAACTTAGCAAAGTTTGGATCAGATGTACCCAATGTTGCAAGTTGGTTTTGAAGTTGCTCTTGACTCAAGCCAGCAGTTGTGGCTTGCCCTACTAGATTATTATATGCTTTGGCGCCTTGACCCTCGTAGTATAATGGGAGTGCTTGACCAACGCTACTAGCAACTTGACCCAACCCTTGAAATCCCTGAACCATTGCTTGTGACCTCAACTTTTCAGCATCTCTTATGGCTTGCTGTGCGCCGGCCGCTTCTGCCAAACTGATATTAGCAGCGAAATCTTTTAAACGAGACTCCTCTGCTGCTACCATTTGGTTAAGTCCTTGCATCTCTTGTGCTTGAACGTCTGCAATCTGTCCTTGCTGTAGGTTCTGTGCCATCAAAGCACGACCTGCTGTTGCAGCCCCACCTCTTTCGCTTTCGCGTCCAGCCTCAATCGCTTGAGCGCCCGTTACTAACGCGGCTTCTCTTGCTCTTTCATATGGTTCTTTGGTTAGAGACAATGCCTCGAATACATTCTGCTCGGCCCGTTTCTTGGCCTCTTGAATGGCTTTCTCGGCTTCTATTCTTGCGGTGGTCGCTGCTTTTGATTGCTGACTAGCCTGCTTGAAGGACATATATGAGCCGGCCAATGCTGTACCTGCTCCTACTACTGCTGCTGTTGTTGCTGCCATGACTTTATAATTTGATGATCATTTCTTTGTTGTAACTATCGCCCTCTGTGTATCCTATTGACTTGTAAACATTGACCAATGAGGGATGCTTGATCAATGCGTATACATAACTGAAGCCAAGATTCTTGCAGGTCGCTGTCAATATCTCAATCAACATCTCAAGAGCCTCTTTCCTCTCGGGCTTCTTCTTGTACTGTTTGTTTGATATGATCCAATCTACCCAAGCAGCCTTTGAGTTGGTGGTGTAAAAGAACCCGGCACACACAGGTGTGTCGTCATCCAATACCATCACGCCACTCAATCCACCCTCGGGAAGAAAGTCTCTAGCAGGTGCCGTCCAACCCCAATCACTCCACCATTGTACTAAAATGGTATCGTAATCCGTAGGGGTAAGTAGCCTTGCATAGAGCGCCATATGTATACAAAGATATTATTTTTTTAAGGATAACTTTTCATCACCTCAGACTCCAGTGTAAACAACTCAATCTTGTTGGTATTGGTGTTGGTCAGAGTGAATACGCAGTAGTGTCCAAGCAACCCATGAGATTCAGCAATTGAGTTCTTGATGTACATGGTGTAAGGGTCTTGGATGGGAGGAATACCACCACCTACGACAGTGGTGTCAACTATCAGTTGGTTTATACCTGCCTTCAAGTCTACGTTGATATCTGTTACCTCTCCGAATAGAATTGGTGTGCCGTATGTGGGAGGCAACGAGTAGTACAGGTAGTCGCCCACCGAGATGATACTACCGATAGCCACCGCATAGTTCACTACCACTGCTGATGGCACGGTGGATACAATGCTGGTACTACGACCAATACCATTCACCGAACGCAATGGATATTCAGATGCATTGGCAGGGATGGTGCCAGAGTTGCGGATGAAAGCGAAGTATGCTTGCTCTTTCTTCTCAAAGTAGTTGGCTTGAATGAAACCACCAGACTGCAAGTCTGTATTCATAACCGCAGCCCACGTATCATCTCCCTCGATATTAAGCGTTTTAAACAACTTGTTTATCAATGGTGACTCATTGAACACACTCGTCACAGTTGATGGCGTGTAGGCCCCATAGAATGTGTTTCTCTGTGCATTGGTATTGTGTCTGTATAGATTGCCTCGCTTGAAAGTATAGAAGTAGTTGTTCATCCCGATCATCATGTCGGGGTTGTATGAGTAGAACGATACCCATCCTTCCGCACTAGGGCTGTATGTTAGTGTATAGTTTGACATTTCTATTTAGTTATGGACATCCACATTCAGTTGCTGTAAAGGTCATGCCGGGCGATAAGATGCTTCCAATCTTCGCACAGATCACCAAGGTATCACCTGGGTTTATTTCTGCACTCTGTGGCAAGTCATCACAATCAGTGTAATCAACCGTCAAAATGTTATCAGTGTTGTTTGTTCCACTGTATGTAGCACAACAATCCTCACAAGTTACACCCGGAGGTACAGAGATAATTGTTACCGTAGCAGTCGCGCTAGTATATCCAATTACTGACCAACAACAACTACTAGAACCCACTGCAACAATAGACCCTAATGGTATGGTAGACCCAACATAACTGGCAACCACCGTAGTTCCTGTAGCGCAATCTTGTAGGGTATAGTTGCTTCCATATGAACAAGTACCAAACAAAACAATCACACCATTAACAACTCTGAACCAAGTGTATGGTGAAGGACATGCTGTTGGTGCATGATAGTATCCATCTGCCAATGCAAACTGCCCATTGACATCAAAGAATACCATGTCATACAATCCCAATGTTCCTGCCGATCCATTCACGTGGTGAACATAGTAGTTTTGGTCTACTGCATCAGAGCAAGCACCATTGGAATTACCATTTACACCGCTACTATCAAATACTGGAAGTGATGTAGGACAAGTGGCATTAATTGTAAACGCAGAAATAGATGAGCATAGCCCTATAACTATCAGTCTTAAGTCGGTAGGGGTAGCACTTGTCTTTGGTATCACCATATGGCAAAGACCCGGAGTTCCTGATGTCAATTGAACTTGTGAGTTAATCACAGAAACAATCTCTTGACCAGTCAATGGAGTAAACCCTACTCCTCCGTCCCATCTAAATCTATTTACACTATGAGGACTATTAGGAACAATACCACAGTTGTATGCAAAATCACCTAAGTATACTGGCTCTGCGGGAGAACCCGAAGCCAAGTATCCAAAGTTTTCTGAACTTACCCATGTGTATATGTTGCCATTGTACACACCTATGATACCAAATGGCCCGTTGCCCGGATCAAGAGTAATCTCAATAGCGCCAGTACCTGAACCTGTGTCTACATCAATGATAAAATATCCTTGTCCTGCACCCATTAGCCCACTTACTGGACATGGTTCTACGCAGGTTGGGCATGTCTGTTGTGGCAAAAGCACACAACTAACCATCTCTCTGACAATGACCCCGTCCGAATAGAATCCGTCGGGGGCGCAGGTGGTCATGGCGGCATCCGTAAACACTGCTGTTGCGGATCCTAATGATGGGGCGTTGAGGTAATATGTTGAACTAGTAGCCATTCGTTTTAATTATAAGCATCCACAACAAACATCTTGTATGTCTACGTTTGAGTAACACAACTCGGTTGGAGTGGACGATCTGTAATCCCAGATCAAATATAGATAATCTTGCAGTACGCCCGATGTGAAATATGATTGGAATATGTTACCTGACTGCGTGATTGGTGTAGCAGTGCTAGCCAAACCAAGCAATGTGGATATGTCAACGGTGTTGTTGTTGTACAACGTGTTTGATGTGTAGTACTTGAACGAGTCGTTTGCTGCGTCAAAGTCAAACGTATCAGGTACGATCTTGTTAGAAATCAAGTACACATCGCTACCATCTACAGGGATAGAACCGAATCCTTTTGGTCCTGTGATTGCGCTATACAACGATACCAATGGATTTGCACTGCCCGAAACAAACTCCACGAATGTGGTTTGGATTGGCGAAGTGTATGTGCCGCTGGTGTATCTGAATTGTACATGGTTAGTCTGACCCGCATCGTAATCGTTAGTGATAACAACTTGAATCACAGTCATCAACTCTTGGTTTGGACAGTTAACCAACACTGCCAACACCACTGTGCCATTGGCGGTAACTGTGATGTCTGCAAGGTTTACGTTGTTAATGTTCTTACTAAAGGTCAATGTACCGCTTGTAGACTCAGGACCAGTGGTGTATGTGGTACCATCGTACACTGCTGATACCTCAAAAGTATCACCGGGGGTGATTGAGATTACAGTATAGTCGATGTTTACATCACCAACGAATGGGCTGAGGTCAACGCAGTATTGGAAAGACTCGTCACTCAATGTGAATGTCTGCTGAAGACCACAAGCCACACACTGTGGGGGCTGTGGTATCTCAGTATCGTTGATCACCAACACATATTCATTCATGTATGGATCCCATCCTCCAAGTTTCTGAGTAGCAAAGAAGTCAATGAATGTACTTCTAAACCAAGTACGCATGCCCATCTCTGAAACCACAGATAGTTGGTCTTGGGTGTACATAGTACCTGACAACTGAATCACCGCACCGCGTTTAACATCGGTGAAGAAGCGGTTGTATCCCCAATGAATGTAACTTTCAGGGTTGAAACTGATACCGTACTTTTCTGTGCGCGCTATCTGAGTACCCAATACTTCGGGAATCGCAGCGATAGAACCACCAACACCTGCATCAGACAAGATGTTTTTGCCAGCAAGTACATAAGATATCTTATCCTCTTGCAATACCAATACATCCGTCTCACGGGCGTCCATTCTTTGGATAGGGCCAAATGAATCCTCACATTGCTTGAAGTTTTGCAAGCCAAGGTTGAATTCGTTCAGCCTGTTGACGTTGGTTTCATCGTAGTAAACACCACTATATGTAATGTCAGCAAAGCGATCAACCCTTCTGTAGTCTTCAGAAGATGTGACTGTCACCCTGTTTCCGAGTGTAAAGTATTTACCAACAATAGAATCCCTGACCTTGTAACTCTCCGCTCCATTACCAAATGAATAGCAATTGAAAAACTCCGTATTGATGATAGCAGGCGTACTTGCTGATTGGTTTCCCCCCGGAACATTACCCATGTGGTACCCACCGGTGATTGGCAACGACAAATTGTTTTCGAAGAACACATCGGGCAACGCCTCGGTTGGTTCGGTTTCGAATATGATTAAGTTCTCGGCACGGAATACTTGGATGTTAGCGGTAATTGAAGAACGTCTATCCTCCTTCTTGCCAACACCGGTACATCTTTCGGTACCGCTCATAAGCAACTCCAGCGCATTATTTGATGGATCTATATACCATTGGAAGTAGTTGGTACAGAGAGATGTTTGAGAAATCGTGCCATTGGTCGACATGGTTGGAATGTATTCCGCTTCGGGAGTACAGTTACCACCACCAGCATATGCATATCCATCTTGGATAGCGTTGCCGATGTTGTCACCATTCCACCAATCCATCATGTTGTCGTAATTGGCAGACGATACGAATGTTTTATCAAGAATATAAGTACGCGCCTCGCATCGTCCTTGGCCATCTCTTGTTCCTTTTCTTTCGAACTTAATGTACATTGTAATACGGCTTCCGGCAGGGACTGTGTAATCCACATACAAACTAGTAACTGTATCCAATCTGTTCATCGGATAATTCAATTGAGGATATGTCCCGCCACTATCAGCGCTAATCGATAGAGTACCGGGGGCGATAACAGCTAATTCATCGTTGATGATGTTAAAACTGTTTGGGTTTATCTTCATGTACACACCGGCAGGCACAGAAATCTGCACGTTGGGATCTAATTGGCTATTGATAGTAATAAAGTCAGCGGCCTTTGAATCTTTTTCAAGCACGGTGGCATAGGTACAGTTCTGTGTTGGCCCACTGCTGTCGGCCTTAACAATTAATCTGTCCCCTTGCTCAATCTTCTTAGCATTTTCACCATCCAACAAGAAGTATACATTGTTTGATTCTGGATCAGTAAAGAATATATATGTGTAAATGGTCTCATAGAATGTATTGCTTGGCTTAATGACAAACTTATATCTAGTCGCCCAATATGGTGGTAACTGCGCAGGTGGGATTGTTACTTGAATAGAGTTCTTGTTCTTTGAGTAACCACATGGGACATGCACGGTGTTGTTTTGACTCACCAATGCTGTACTAGCCCGGTTGAACTCATCCATGTACACAATACCAATCTCGTAATCACGATTGCTATGCAGACTTGATGGCGTTGCAATCTCTTGGTATACTGCCTCTGCAAAGTTTATCTCATAGTACTCATACACGTTGAATGTCGGAGTGGTTACGCTATCAACGAACCGCATGGCGGGCAACTGAAGCCCAATCACTGTGCTTGAAGGAGTAGTTATGATGCCAATTGGTTGATTGACAGCACTGATACCGCTCTGAAACTTTATCAAAGCATCTAGATTCTGTGGGATTGCGCAGTTGAATTGATCAGTAAATGTGATACCAGTACATGCATTGGCTACCGTTTGTATATTAGCGGCTGTCCCTATCGCATCTTGGAACTCAGTACTGCTAGCCAGTGCGTACACTGATGGGTAGTCTTGGTTCAAGAAGAACGTGAAGTTCAATGAGATGTTGTCAGTGGTCTCACTAGGGAATGGTGTACTACCAGTAAATGTAGAGTGAGTGAATGTAATATCAAGAGACAATGATGCCCCCGATACCAAGTTTAACCCGTCCAAATCAATCTGAACTACTGCGTCACCGATAGTTTGAGCGCCATTGATATTATAAGATCCACTTGCTGTGCTATCTGTAATTTCAGTAGCGCCAATCTCTTCAGTAATCAAAGCAGTGGTATACTCAAACATTACGGGGTTGGCGTTCTCGTCAACCAAGTCATACCCTTCTACGTAGTTGCCATACATCAATCGGTTGCCCATCAATGTCTGTGCTTTCGCTTGCAATGGTACGTTGTCGTACAATCTTAGAATCTCAGACTCTGGCAAGATGGTAAATATCTTACTATTGCTGAATTGATATGTGATATTGGCGTTGTTAACAATACCAAGGGTTGCTTTGTCCAACTTCTCAATTACCTTGATGATGTTGGTACCGGCTTCCTTGAATAATAAGTCAATACCAACAACCAACTCATCACCAGAGAAGTAGGTAACATTCACAGCGTTAGCCGCGTTTACCATACCCTCGTTCAAGTAACTATCCACGCTGAATCGAAATGCATTTGGAACAAACGCAGGTTCAGAGAACTGAGATGTAGCGGAATACTCGTTATCTGCATAGCGATATCGGTATGCAAAGCACAAGAACCGCGTCTCCATGTAGTTCTCTTGGCCTGAAGTCGACAACATCTGCAATGTAGGCGCAGCGATTGGCGGTTGCTTGATAACCAAGATAGACTCCGCAGAGAACTGGTCGGTGTTACCGATGGGAACTGTGTAGGTACGAGTGGTATTGATCACCCTTGGTGGGTTGTAGTCATCAGTAAAGAACAACAAGTTCTCGCTGACAGTACCCGACTTCACAAGGTTAATCGCATTGATCAAGTATAATGGATTGAAGTTCAAAGTGGTATTTACACCACCGCCATCGTCAATACTAACAACATGGTACGTCAATATGTCCGTAAGCACATTGAACGAAACAATCATATCCAACTTTCCTGTGGCTCCGATTGGGAAGTTAGGATCATGCACAAACCAATAAATAGTTTCTGCCTCCCCGTCTTCCAAAACACCAATACACTTGGCATCATTGCTCAAAGCGGTTCCGTTAATGTATGTCAGCGCGGTAAGCGACTCATTACCCTTGGTGTTCTCAATGACGCCTATCTCCGCGTTCTCAGTAGAACCCATGCGGATGTTCATCGCGTCAATGTATTGACCATCAGGAACCAATCTCTCATCGAGAGACTTGTTCATCTTACCTGCTATGAAGTTTCTTGTTATATTGGCCATGTTACTTTATCCACTTGTCCATGCCTCGGAGACTCATCAACAATCGTCCGGGATGTATGTTGCTCAATCTAATCTTGGCATTTCTCAAAAGCGCAGCCTTCTCTTTTCTTGCTCTGGCCACAATGTATTCCTGTACGCCCAACTTCGAGTTGAGGATTTCGTACTGGATGTACGCATATACGTACTTCTCAAACAACTTGTTCACGGTGATCAACGAATCATCGCCACCTTCCATGCCGTCTGATACATACTCAAGAATACACAATCTGTCAATCATGTCAGAGTTGAAGTTAATCACACCGGCTTTCTTATCGATAGTAAAGGTGGGGTTTACGTTGGCGGTCTCTGTATTAAGACCATAACGCTCACCGAGTCCGTATTCAAAATACCACTGCCCATCAATCTCCCATCCCCATTGTCCGTCAAACATTCCGCCCGGATTCATGTAGATGTTCTTCTTGGTGCCGTTCAATCTTGTGGTATCAATGTGAGAGTTCTGTGGTTGAAGAATATTCCCGTTCTGATCGAACAAGATATTGGCTTGGTTGTCCTGCAAGTATGCACGAGAAGAAAGTATCTGCACATTCTCAGTCATTGGCAACAAGTATCCATCTTGGTACAAAGAGATACGCACCCAATTGACATAGTCGCTTGGAAGAATGTATCTCAAGTTACTACCAACGGTGAGTTCAAGGACTTTGATTTCCTTGAATGCATCGTAGTTTAACTCCTGTATTGCGCGCTTTGCGTGGAACAAAATCTTGTAACGCTCCTCATTGTTAACCAATGAGTGGTTGCCAGCGTACATCAATTGAAAGTTCTTGACGATATCTTGGAGGCTTACGTATTGGTAAGACCCCCAGTTGGCATCCTCTGGAGTGTTGCCGTTGTTTTCGTAGTATTGATACTGAGATAAGTAAGCCATAGTTGTTATTGTTGTACGCTAAATGAAGGCTGTTCGTGTGCTTGCTGAGTCATTCCGAATTGAACTACCTCAGATTCTCTGATAGACATACCTGCGTATTCAAGGATCTTGGTAGCCAATTTGTATTGGTAATCCTCGGGTAGTTCAAAGTCTTGGTAGTCAGGTTGTGATTGGTCAAACACCGGCTCACCACCTGTGATGCTGATGTATGTCCACTTCGGCTCCAATGGGTATCTGAAGTAGTTGGCAATCACCTGACCGGGAATCTTGTAACTTACTGGCATCACCGTCATTACATCAGCCTGCTGTGTGTAAGCAGGAAACAATGTTGATGGTGCGGTAAGCATTGATGTATTCAAAAGGGTTGACTTTGCTTGGGTAACTTTCTCTGCCTCTACTGCCGCTGACGCTTTCAGGATCAAGTAATTGGCAGGAGTGGTTGTAAAGATGTTGTTGTCCAACAAGATTACAGTATTGCTTGATACTACTACCACATTAGCCTGCGCGTATGTGGTGGTATTGACAATCAAATCACCGGGTACAATGCCTGCTGTGGTGAATGTAGCACCACTATCAACCAATTGGAAAGCCACAACAGAAGTGTTAGCACCGCTGTCAAGAACGGTTGGGTAGCAGATAACTTTGGTCATCATGTAGTAAGCATCCCCTGTGGTTGACAAACTTGGTAGGAAGAATACGCTACCAGCAAAGTGACTCACTGGGTTGGTCACATTGAATATCTCCATGGCCTCCTCGTAAGTTCTTTTCAAGTCAGCATAGTCCGTGCCTGATACACGATTGTTCTCCATCGTGATGATCTTGTTGTATGAAGAGAACATCTCCTCGTACAATTCCATCTGTGCCTGACTAGCAAATAAGTTAAAGTCAGACGGAGATATATAGCCGTAGTTATTCTTATTGATAATAGACAATACGGTATTTCTTACTTCATTGATCATAATGTTGCTTAAGGCAAAGATAAACAAAAAAAAAGAGGGAGCATTTGCCCCCTCTCTTTAGGTAAAAAGAAAAGTTTAGTATTGCACTTCCATGCTTTTCTCAAGCAACTTGATGGCATCAAGTCCTTCTTCTGTTTGAAGGAACAAAGCCACTTCAGTGTATGGATCAGATCCAAATGGTACGTTCATCATCTTGCGCTTGTTGCTCGCAATGTTAAACCATACCTCTTTGTTACCGTTTCTGAATGCCAACAACTTACTATCAAAGTATTTGTGAACATTAGATTCCAACTTGAGCATTGGGTCATTAATAAGGTTCAAGAATCCTCTAGGATCTTTCTTGGCATAAATCAAGATGTCTCTCTTCAATTCCGCTGTGCTAATAATAGATGGGTCTTTGCCAAACAAAACTCGAGCAACATTCTCAAGTTGTTCTACTGACAATGAACGAGCCTCCATCAAAGCATCAACCTCTTCGTTCAAGAACTCAACCTCTTTCTGTGCGTCCTTCTCGTAGTTAACCTCTGTAAATACGCTACCATTCATTGGATGATAGTGAAGGAACTCCTGAAGTACTGGGTTATTCTTTGGAACACGAAGCATACCATCCTCGAAAATGATTGGTTCAACGATGGCATTACCATCTTGATCCTCTTCGAATGGGGATTTTTGGTTTACTGCATACCGCAATGGGCGATTGACATTGTTGTCCTCATCAAACCACAACAGAGGAAATCTGCGTGTGCTTCTTGATGGGATAGTGAAAGAAAGTGGAGACGAATGTAAAAGTTTGTAGACCTTGTCTACTGATACGATGTTTTTTTTCATGATATAATTTGATAAGATTTTCTTTTTAAAAAGGAGAGTGCCATTGCTGACACCCTCCTGATTATTTAAATCAACTTGTCTGTCTTATTACAGATTAGGCACCGTAACGGAACAATACGAAGTTGTTAGCACCCAAGGTACATACACAACGCTCAGACAAGAAGTTAACTTCCATAGCATCCAAGTCGCTAGTAGCAGCACCACCGGCAGAACCAGTGATCCAAGTCTTGTAACGACGATCCTCGGTAGCAGTTGCGCGGTAACGAACGTGCAAGAAAGGACGCTTGGCGTTCTTACCCAACACTTGGTCGTATACTGTGGTAGAACCAGCAGGTACCAACAAACCAGTGATTACGTTAGCAGTGCTAGCACCAGTAGTAGATGCAGTCAAACCACCACGCATGGTAGGATCGTTCAAGTATTTCCAGTCAGACTTGTAGAAGTCATAACCACGACGGAAACCACTGAAGCCCAAGTTCAAGGCCATGTTAACATCGTTGTCGAACAAACCGAAAGATGCACCGTTTGCAGCGGTACCACCGTTGTAACCATTCAAGGTAGCCAACATGTCGTCGATGTCGAAACTGAAGTCACGGTTAACGAAGATTACGTTCTCTTCGATAGAACCTTGCTTGTCCAAACGAGAAACGATAGAATCGAAGTCGGCCAAAGTGGTTGGGTTACCACCGCCCCATACGTTTCCACGGTCGTTTACTACGTAGAATACACCTTCAGAACCTTTGTAACCGGCAGCAACAGCACCTGAACCACTTACGGCAGGAACGGCTTCGATCATAGCGGTTTCCAAATAGTCTTCGAAACGCAAACGAGTCTCATGCTCAGACTTCAAATACCACAAGTAGCCAGATGCACCATTCTCGGTAGTAACCTCGATCCATCCGATCTGAGCCATGTCAGAACCAGATACCGCATACTTATCCTTGATGATGATAGGGCTGTTGTCGTAGATGTCATCTTCTGCTTCCAAAGAACCTTGCATTCCGTTAGTTCCTTTTTTGAATTCAGAACCGTAGATGAAGATTGTGAAAGTGTTACCAGCAGATGCGTTGGTCATACCGGCTGCTTCGTAGAAAGCAACATCGATAGTAGCAGCGCTAGTGTTAACGGCAGTGATGATACCTTTGTTCTGGGTAGGACCAGCAACGTTAGGAGTGATCACTACAGTTTGGCCTACACGCAATGCGATGCTACCGGCAGTCAAACCAATAGAAGCACGGTTAGGAACCAACACGTCGTTGATAGTGAAAGTCGCAGTATCTGCGCTAGACAACACGGTGGTAGTACAGTTGATGTACTTGATGTGCAAACGGCCTTGTTCAGCCCATTTGATCATGTCTGAGTTGGATGGCATTTCAGCGCCAACCATACGCAAGAAAGAAGCGATGGTACGATTACCATAACGCTCAAATTCTTTCTCGTAAGTATCAGGAAGATACTGGTTCAAGAAGTTGAAGTCGGTAATGTAGTTAGTAGATAGGGGGACCTGTTGCGCACTCGGCTGCAACTGATAGGTCGGGGTAGATAAAACTGCCATTGTAGTTTAATTTTTCTTTGTTGTAGTTAGATTCTTTTTATACTTCGGATTTTCAAACCTTTGCCGGAATCAGGATTTACCGATTTAACCTGGAACCCATCCTTCACCGATGACTGAGGTGCCTGTCTTTCGCTCATATTAATGTTCTTAATTTTGCGATTAACATCCTCTGTCGCGGCTGACATACCTTGTTCATAAAAGAACTTGGCAAATCTTTCAGGGTTCATTGCCACCGCCAACGCCCTATGGTAACCCACTGCATCCTTGATCATCCCGTTATCGTCCAAGTACTTATTGATAAAGTTCGTTGGTGTCAATTGGGCTTTCTTCAATTCAACAGCATCCCCCGGTGCGAAACGTAAAACTTGATCGTTCAACTTAAACTCAAAACCTTTGAATTCATTGTTAAACACCTCGTCGGTTTTCTTTGAAAACCACTCACGCTTACGCTCGGCTTCTTGCTCCATAGTTTTCGCCTGCGATATGTATTGCTTGTACGCTTGCAACTCTTCTTTTTCTTCTTGAGAAATGTCTGCCGTTCTTGACTCAAGGGGCATCTTGTACTTCTCTTTCTGAGTGTTGAAGTATTGCTTGGCTTCTGCAATCATTTTCTTTTTAGCCAGTTTGGCTTTCTTGATAGTCGAGTCATCGTCCAAGTCCTCATTGTATGAGTAGTCTTCCATCATGACATCGATATCTTCGTCGTCCAAACCAACCTGTGTTGTCTTGAGGTAACTGCGTAAGATACTATCAGGGTCCATTGTGTCGAAGTCTTCTTTCAACTTGAGGAAGTCTTCAAACCCACGGCCTGTTTCTTTGCGGTACTTCAAGTATGCTGATACATCCTCGGGCAATTGCTCGTCAGATCTCTCAGCGACCAACTCGTCAAACGAGTTGATTTGTTTGTTGTAGCGTTTGCTAATATATGAAAGAACGTCTTCCTCCTGTAACTCAACGCTCGGTTGTTGTGGCTCTGGCTGTGGCTCTTGCTGCAACTCAGACTCCAACTCAGGAGCGGGTTCGGGTTCAGGTGTAGGCTCGGGAGTTCTCTGATGGTCCATTGATACAGATTGTACCTGTATTTGTTCCTCGTGCTTATTCAGCAATTCTTCTTCCAACTCCTGTACGCCTTTACTTTCGATTGGCTTTACTTCTCTTACTTTGATTTCCATTTGATTAGATTTAATTTTTTACAAATTTATATATTTTTTCGAATATGGTTTAGCGAGGCTCGAACACCGACAAATCAAAGCCATCCAGAGAATCTTCTGTGGATTCGAAATTGATTGGCGGTAAGTCGTTCTTGCGCTGATTGATCAACTTAGACTGCTCTGAGTTCTGTTGACTAATCCGCTTTGCCTTGGCTTCTTCCTTGGCCATCTCTCTGCTATTCAATGTTTGGTTGTTTAAACCAGCGAGAGTCATGTTGTACTTGAACTCTTCACCCATCAACTGCTGCTTCAATCCGGCTTCTGCTTTCATTCTTTCGATTTCGAAAGCCACCTCTGCTTGCTTGATACGCATCTTCGATTGGCCTTCTGCCTCGATCTTCATCATAGCCGCTTGTGCTGACATCTGCTGAAGTTCCATGTTCTGTTGTGCAGCCATCTGTTGCTTCATCATCTCCATCTTATCTCTCTGCTCCTGCAACTTCATACGCTTAACCTTCAGCAATTGGTTTGCCATCTTAAGGTTCTTGATCTCGCGGATGTCAATAGCATCCTCAAGATTGATATCACCTTTTGACAAAGCCATCTGAATGTTGGCTTCCAACTGCGCACGCTGTTCTTCGTCAGGTGCAATTTCCAAGAAGATACCAAAGTCGTAGATGTACAACTCCTTGATTTCTTCCAAGATAGATACATTGTACTTACCGATACGACTGATGAAGTCGTCCTTGAAGTCTGCATATTGCAGGATATCTGCAATGCGGTAGGTCAATGCCTCTGCAACAGAGCGGAAGATATACAATCCAGCATCCAAGATGTGGCGAGTGGCTGTGTTTGAATTCAATGCTGCCAACTTCTGAAGACCAACCAATGAGTTGGGGTCAGGGGTGGATGCGTCTCTTGCTTCGTTCAAGCCGGTCACCGTACGCAACATATCCATGTAATGGTTGTAGTTGGCGATCAACATCTGTGTCTTGGCGGCGCCAGAGTTGGATGTCAATTGAGTGATCGGTACTCTTGCATTGTTGAAGTCACCCTCTTGGGTGTAACTACGACCGATAACACTACCCGTTTGGAAGTATAATCTCAATGCATCTTCTGGATTGTAGGCATTGCCTGTTCCCAAATCAACTTCGTTCAGACCATCGGCATCAATGAATACACCATCAGGTACTGTACGAGCAATTACTTGTTGCAACTTCAAGTGAGTCAACTGAATCAAGTCAGCGAATGGAATCATTCTGCGAACCAAAGACTCAATCGTTCCTTTGTACATACGAGGCGCACATGCCACATAGTTGGGCAATGCGTGCTGTACAGAAGACTTAGGACGCACCATGTTCTTGGACAACTCCCACTTCAATAAGTAGTTTGTACCCATGACCATAACGCCCTCATACCATACATCGATGGTCTTCTCTACTCTCTCGAACTTGCCATCCTCCATCATATCCATTGGTGGATTGAAGGTGTCATCTTTCTCAATGTAGCGGACGCCCCCACCCTCTAGATACTTCTTCTTATAAACTATCTTCTTGGTTGTTTTATAGTTAAAGTAAAGGAGAGTGGTGGTGTCCCTATAGAATAGCGTGTTCTGATAGAACTGAGCCACGTTGTAATAGTTGTACCAGTTCTGACTGCTCTTGGCAATTTCTTCCAAGTCAGCATTGGTCAGAGTAGGGTCTATCTTCAACAACTCAATGATCGGTAATGATTTAATTTCGCCCCAATAGAAGCAATCCTTAAAGTATGGGTCTTCAGTGTAACTGTAAACCACGTTAGCGGGGTCTACGTAAGACACTTGAACGCCTGTGCCGGGGAGGAACTCATGCTTGGTTACACCAATACCAATAACAGTCATGTCGTAGTCGACACGCTTTCTCAAGTCGAGATACTTGTTCTCGTCAAGGATGGTATTGATGGCTTCCTCTTCTGCAATCTCAATCGCTGGCTTGTAGTTCAACTGCATGTACAATGCCAACTCCTCATCGGTAGATGGCAGATCCTCGGGGTTAACCGTGAATGCGCTGATGCCTGTACGCTGTTGAACAATCTCTAGGATATCCTTTGATACCATCTGAGATTCAATAATGTCTTGGTATTTGCTACGCTTTGCTTGAGACATTGCGTCTTGAGCGTATGCCTTTACCTTAAACAATCTGTCTGACATACCATTCACTACGATATCCACGAACTTCGGGATAACCGGTACTGGAGTCCAGTCCAAATTCAAGTAAGACAAATCGCCATCGATAGCGAGTTCGTTCTTGTACTTCTGTACAGACTGCTCGCCACGAGCGTAAAGCCTGAGTCTGTGGAAGTCTCTCCACTGACCGTAATATCTACATTGGTTTCCGTCTTTGCGAAACCATTCATACTGGATGGCTTGCCCAATTTGTATACCGTATTCAGCCGACGCTTTCTCCTGATCAGAGACGAACTGATCTGGGAATCCCGTGGCTGATATATTAACTAAGACGTCCTTCATCGAATGATTTCACTTATATCCCCTTTGTTTGAGTACCTTGCAAAAGTAATGCTAATTTTTGATTCTTTTTTTTCAGGTAAATATAGGTGTTTTTGATTTGCCATAATAGCAAGCCCCGAACTGATTGATGCATCGAAGCGTGTTCTGTTGGATATATCAAACTTTGCCCAGTCTTCAAGCGTCTTATTGAATGGCATTGTGCCTATCAAGTCAGGGTCTCTGTACCTACCCTCAAAGTCAAACCCAATGTGCTTCTCAATGTAGGACTCGATAGCCGCAGCGTGCGACTGCCTCACATCCTCCGATGAGTTTGGTATACCACCCAACTCACGCTCTGTCTTGGACAGATTGTTGTACAACTTGTCGGGTCGGTTGATGCTGTATCCTCGGTAGCCTCTGTTCTTCAAGTGGTATAGCAATCGCGGTTTGTTATTCTCCGCTAGCACCGGCATACCATAGAACACCAATGCCATCAGCACATCCTCGAAGAATATCTCCGCCGTTGGTGGTCTTGATATGTACTCAAGGAAGAACTCGTTGGTAGGAGCGTTGTCCATGTGGAACTTTGTCAGCCCATGCAATGCACCATTAGACCCACGCCCATCGACGGTGGCCGAGATATCATATGAGTCACAACCGAACGAACCGAGATGCTCGTTGCCGGGGTACTTGATTCCGTTGCGGGTGATCATGCTGTTCTGCATGTTGGCGTCGGGAACCCAACTCACCAAGAACCTACCCCTGTTGTCGGGGACGAACAGCACCTTGGTGTCCTTGATGCCATCCTTCCACATAAACGTACCGCGTGTCACCGTGTGGGCTAACACTTGAGAGTCGTTGTAGTCAATCTGTTGGTATATCTTGGTAAGGTTAAAGAGCGATGACTTGCTCTCATCACGGAATGCGTGTGACTCCGTGCGTGGGAACTGACGATAGAATTCGTTCAACGAATCCGCATCGTTCTTGAGCGAAGCAACTTCCGCCTCCCAATAATCAATGGCTCCAATCTTAATCCAGTTGTTGTCTACACCTCTTACCGGTTTGCTAGGAGTCCTAAACACAGGCATACCATATCGATCGATAAAGCCCTCCATGTTCCACTCCATTGGGATAAATAGATTGTATAGACCACTCTTAGTTTGTCCGTTAGCATTTCTACTTGCTGCATTTGAATCTTCGTATAGTCTTTTGTAGTTGTCACCACCCTTGCTCAGTGCGTTGGATGTAGAACCCATCATGCACTTGCCGATAATCTTGCTACCAACACGCAAACAAGTCTTGGTTACACGCCAGTTGTTGAGGATGTTGTTTGGCTTAACCCACTTCGCACTCTCGTCATGAGCCAAGAACAATAACTTTTCCCCGTCATATGAGTTCTCTTCTGTGTTACGCCAGTCAATGGTGGTATCCAATCCATCAATCTCATCCATCGAAACATCGTACATGTTCTTCTTGGTAATCTTCGATGCTGGTACTCGGTATGCCAATTCAGTCTTCGGCTTGTCCATACCATCCATCACAGGCTTGAAGAAGAACGGCAACTTGCTGTTGATGGGAACAACCTTGTCGGTGAACATCTTCTTGGCATCGATACCGGTCTTAGATAGAATACCTACCCTTGAATCGCGTGCCAATGTACCGATGTTTACCACCTCTGAAGAACACATGAACGAGAATCCCGAACGACGTATCTTCAGATAGATCATCCCAAAGCAACGAATGTCCGCCTTGCATGCCTCCCAAAAGATAAAGAATATCCTATTGGCTTCCCGATAGTCGGGGTATCCAACGTCGATGCTAGACCACTGAAGGTACATCCAATGGCTCCCCGTGATGTAGGTGGGTTCGCCATAGTTCATGAACCAAAATCCCTGCTCACGGCTGTCGTAATGGTTTTCGATATGATCAATCCACCGATCCTTAAACTCCGATGGGAGTTCGTTCCATTGAAAGATTGATTGAATACGCTGTAGTTCTTTGGGATACTCTTGACGCTCCCAGTACTGCTCGGCTATCTTTTTACTGCGCGAGTATACATTGGCGGGTTCCAATGGCAGAGCAATGATGAGGCCCGAGATCTTCATGATCTGCCCTATCTGCCCCGTCTTGGATATTACGACCATGTCGTACTGCTCGTTGTACCCATAACGCCATCCCTTCAGAGCGTTCTTGTGGTTCAAGACCGTCTTTGGAACGTAGTCCTTCAGGTCAACGTACAGGTTATTTTGATCTTCTCTCTGCGAAACCACGTTTAGAATCTGATTTTTTAGGGCCACTCTCAACCATATCGATGTTCTCTTTCTCCGTAATGATGCGGTTTAGAATATCGAATGCATCAAATATAGCCAACTTTTTGGTAGCCGCAGCATTCTTTAGCCTGTCTGCTGCTAGTTCATCGTCTTCTCCCGGCTTGATAATATCTTCCTGTGCTACTTTAATCAGCCTTTCTACGGCAGCGTAGCCAGCCTCAATGATCTTGAGTTTGATTTCCTTGTTATCTATCATGGCTGTGACTTTAAGAATGCAACTTGTATCAATCTTGAATCATCACCCTCTCCGAAGTTCTCAAAGATATTCCTTGAGTGTGGTAGGGTAGAGTCAAACAATACCATACGATTGAACTTTGAATAGAACACACATGACTTATCGCCATTCTCATCGTAGATGGTAGTGCCATCATCCTGTGGATGATCCTTACTAAGATAAAGTATCGCAGTAACATCACCCATCATCTCATCCGTATGGATGAAGTTTGGCTCCTGTTGATTTAGCGGTGACTTGCGTACAAAGTTGAACGTCACGTAAAACTTCGGACCTAAGTAAGCCATCGCTATGCGCGCAAACATATCGACATTGGATCTTGGCTGAATGTTGTGGAATACTTTGTCGCCATCCACCACATCAATAAACTCATTCTCGTTAATCTCCTTGATATACCTATTCGGATCTATCAACACGTTGTCTAATATCCCTAAGTTCATAGTTTAATTGTTATCTGATGATCGTATATTCGGTACAACTTCTCTCCGTCCACCTCAAACTCATACTCGCTCTCAGGCTGAAAGCAGACGAGGTCGCCCGCATTTACCCCCTTGCTGATCAGGTAATCGTTTGGATAGACCATCTCCCCCATCAAGGGTTCTTCTTTGAACGGCTTGAAGATGTATGATTTCTGTACAGGTATGGGCTTGACGAAACAATATCGATCGTATGCATGCCACTGCCCGCTATGTTTGTATAGGAAAAACTGGTCGAGTTCGATAAAAAATAAATCTTCACGAAAGAAACTCTTCCCACTCTTTCGATTGCCTTTGATGTCGTTGTAGAATTTGAAAACATTGTGGTGTACTAATAAGATATCTCCCGGAACAATAGGCCCTTCGTACCCACGGGGTACTTCAATGACCTCTGCCTCTCGGTTTGAGAATTTATGATCCTCTTCAGAGGTGCTGATTATCAACTCGATCCCACCAATCTCCTTGGTGTTATTATATCGCCTCCCCTTTACTGGCTTGGCGATAAAGTAAAATGGTGACTGCATCAATAGTTAATATTGTATTCTATGGATACAGGGATGGTGGAAGAAAACTCCTTCCAAAGCACAACCTCTTGCTTGGGGTTGATGATGTAGATTTTGATCGATTGCTTACGCTCGTCGTACTTGATTAGGTGTATCTCATTGGTATCGCCAAGCACTTTCTGCCCGACGATATAATGCATAGCCCCGCTCTTGTAGTCTGGACCAATCGCTATTTTCCTGATGTCCATATTTCATTTGATTAGATTTGATTTTGTTATTGATGTTACTGGAGTTGCCAGATGTTCACCTCGGCTGAAGGTACGTTGCTCCATCCACCCAAGTTGGTGTGCGGGTACAGACCACCAGCATTGGTGCCTGAACTATCGCGCATGATTTGGAATGATGCAGTTGTGCCAGCAGTTGTAATGTTGATTGGGAAAGTAATCTCGTATGGAGTACTTAAGTTGGGTGTATCCAAATGGAATGCCTTAACGCTACCGGCTTGTGTGCCATTCACCAAAAATCTGAACAACAAGATGGCCGTACCACCTGATGAACCTTGACGCTCTACGCTTCCGTATCCATTGATCAGATACAATCCAGTTTCGTTGAAAGTAATCAAGCCACCTGATGATATCATCACAGCATCGCCTGACGTTCCTTGCGCAGCGCCAAAGGTAACTTGCAATGGAGTATCCAAAGCACTCGGTGCTTGAGTCACGGTGGACTGAGCAACCAACACAGGAGTGAATTGAAAAACACTAGCACATACGGAAGCAATAGAACCAATAGTATAGTTCTTAGTTTCATTGCTGGATGATACTTCTGTTCCAATTAGTTTATCTGATACTGTCGGGGAACTGTCGACGTTATACTGTGAAATTTTCATCTTAGGTAAGTGTTAATAGGTATAAGGTTTTGTAGATAAGACCTGACATCTCATCTAATATGTTCTGCAAGCAATGAGGGTAGTTCTTGTACTCCTCATCGATGGTCTTTGCCAATGACTTCAAGTGAGTGATGGCATCTTCCGCAGTAGATTGTGGGATTGTGATATCCAACCGCCCGTAGTAACCGAAGTAAGACTCGGTAAAGTTGTCGGTAAACTCCAAGATACCATCATAGTACGCGTTGAGCGCCTTATGCTCGGCGAAGGATTCAGTCTTGAGATGCATCAAGTGCATCATGTCGCGGGATTGGAATAGCATTCCAATAAACTTTGCAGGTGCCATTATTCTTTTTCTTTCTTTGTTATCTCCCCTGTTTTCATATTGATGACCGCGTCCTCACCGTAGCGTTCAATCAACAGCCTTTCGTGATTGGAGAATTTCTCACGCAAGGAGTCCAGTGCCATCAATACGGAGTGTTTCTGCATCTCAAGGTCTGCAATGTTCAGCCTTAAGCGGTTGTACTCAGCATTCATTTGCTGGATTGCTTCTAGTTCTTCTTTTTGTAAATTCATTGGATTAGATTTTAATACAAATATATACCTTTTTTAAAAACAAAAATCCCCCTACCGGAGGGGGATCAATGTACTATGACGAAACTAAATTATTTGGTTGCTTTTTTCTTAGCCTTAAAGTTCTTCGGATCCATCACTTGGTATGATGTCTTTCCGTTAACCTTCAACGCCTTCAACAATTGCTTGCGGTTTCCGGCAGCCTTGTATGATACGTGTACCCAGTCAGGGTTCTTGTCATCACCGAACTCCCAGATGATCTGGTCGAAGTCCAAGTTGTTCACGATGTAAGAAAACAACTCTGCGTTCTTGTCGTCCAAGTCAATGTCAACAGCCTCACCAACGTTGTGTTGGCTAGCGCTAACACCACCAATGAGTTTGTTCAACTCGGCAGAGCGGTAACCGCTGCTGATTTTGATGGGGCATTTCATGCCTTCGCGCAATGGCTCGAGTACTTGCTCGCACAATAAAGTAAGGTTGGCTACAACCTTGGGGTCTTTGGGGATATTTGAAATCCCGTTCTTAATGGCAGTCTGACTATGGGTCAACTCCTTCATTGAGAAATGTTCTGTAATGTTCATGATCTTATCGTTTAATAATCAACAAAATAAATAAAACTATTGCCACAATTACAAGCCACCATGGATAATCTTGCTCTTTATACACCAATCTTGGCTTGGTTGTGATGGTTTTTGTTTTGATAATGGTCTTTGGTCTTTGGGTAATAATGGTTTTGATGGTGTCCTTATAACGGATTACCTTGACACGAATGCTACCGGTGTCGATAGTGATTGTGTCAATCTCCTTGGTCACGACAATCTTCTCGAAGTACAACGAGTCGTTGACCTTGATGGTATCGGTGATGGTGAGCGTGTCAGGAGCGCACAGCGATGGCTGCTTCTTGCACGCCTGCTTTATATGCCACTGCGCAGAGCACGATGACAGCAACAATATGATGAGCAGGTATCTCATTCCTCGGTTTTCTTGTTACCGAATTTATCGATGGACGTAAAGCCCAACGAAAGGATGGTTACCCACTCCACTGCTGCCACAAGTTCAGCGCTTGGTGCAATCTCCTGTGGACTCATAGAGTTATGAGCCATGGTGCCAAACAAAACTAGGGCACCGATGATGCCAACGAAGCGCTTGCTAGAGAATTCTCCTTTGTCGCCTTTGAATATTTCTAATATCTTTTTCATGATTATCCTTGGCCGCGATATGCTTTGCGGTAATTTTTACTGGATTTGAGCGAAGAGTTCTTCTTCTTTGACACAACGCCCGGCCTCTTGATCTTGGGCTTGGGCGCCCACTTCTTCACCTCTTTGATTGACCTTACTTTGGTTGCCATATATATAGTCTGAAATATTCAAAGTCTTCTTTGCCACCCTCTTCCACATAGTTTAGCCATGCATCGTAGACAGGGCCGCTGAATTTTATCTCTTGAACTGTAGTGTCTAGACCTACGCTGATCATTTTGGCTGCGTATACTTCGTTGACTTGATGCATCACCTCGATCTGCTTTTCAGCAGACGCAACCGCTTGTTTCAGTTCGGCCTTCTCCTGAACCTTCTCCTCTACCATGGCTTCGTTCTTTGCTTTAGCGACGCTAACGACAGTACTGGCTTGCTTGAGATTGCGCTCAACTTTCTTTAACATCACCTCAACCTCATCGATTGGAGGTGTGACAATGGCTCCCACTGGGAATGCAATCTCAATGGCTAGTAAGAATAACGAAAAGGCAAGGATAATGTATTTCATAACTTTTTCATTGTGTTGATGATGCGCAGTTCAGTAATGGCTGCCGCAAGTGCGGAGTCAGACTTCTTTAGGGCATAGCCAAGTTTGTCTATCTTCATGTCGAGGGCCTCAATCTTTTTGTTGCTCTCTTCAAGTTGTGCAGTGTACGAAGACTTTACGTCATAGTACAAGTACGATATGCCTACTAAAGCAAGGAACGCTACACCGGCTACAGGATTCTTTTTGAACTGATCAAAACTAATCGGTAGCGGATTCGCGGTTGGCGTTTTCTTTGGAGCGGTCATTTGATTCGGTTGATTTTTTTAGCCCAATAAACAACTGCGAGAATGCCCGATATAATACCGAGAATCCCCACGCAAAAAGTAACAACTGGCTGATAAACTTCAGCAAAAGTGATGATAGCCGATCCGCCAGTGATTGCCGTTGCGATTGCCGCTGCCGTATCATTATGAAAGTGTTTCATTTATTTTAGGTTTTTTATCTGGGAACTTTTTGTAAAAACTCTCCATGTACAATGACTCATGTCCAGAGAAAGTATGCACTCCTGATTCGGGCCAAACCTCAAACGGGGCAAAACTTGCGGGGGGTTCTGCATAGAACAGAATGTCTACCGCCCATTTGTCCGACTGCTTTGTGCATACGGGTTTGTCATCTTCCGTTCCCCACCCTAAACAAATAAACCCAATTTCAACAACTGCGCAATCTTTCCAACTTGTCACGGTTTCACCGCTTGGGTTGGTTGTGGTTTGTTGTATGTCTTTTTGGAGTGTTGCCCATTCGGTAGGGGTGAACTCGTATTTGTGAAAGGATTTCATATTATAGGGTTGTGAGGGATTGAAGTTCGGCGTTTGTTAGGCGGGTTTTGAAGAGGGCTAATTGAGATTCTTGTAGACCTCCATCAAGATTTCCGTAAATACTTGTATTAATTTTTAAATCGTTTGTCGCGGGTACGCTTCCACTTGTGTCGGTTGCTACAACAGACCCATTAACAACAAATGCAAAATCATTGTTTTTATAGGCAAGTGCGGCTTTAAATGTTTGCCCTACCGCAATAAAAGGTCCTTGAAGTTGTGCGCTAAAACTTGTGCCATCAAAAACATCTGCATATAAAATATTTAACGATTGAGAATATTGAATCCTAATTGTCGCACCAGTTGAAGTATTTTCTAACGCGGCAAACAAAGCACTTTTTACAGAATCCAAAGCAAACCGAGAACCTTGCACAAAAATAACCCCTTGCGTCTGCCCAATCAACGAACTAATGCCCGTCTTAAAACAAGCATCCGCCACCCTTGTGGCACTTGATGATGTTGTTGGGATGTAGGATGTGGCGTAACTTGACGCTTCCAATTGTGCGCCCCACGCGTAAACGCTTCCAGTTGTTGTGTAATTATAGAAGTAATTATAACCCGAATCAAAAGTTGCTGAATCTGCAAGGTTTTGAATTTGCGGGTACAACGATGTACTAACACTTGTAAAGGTCATGGAACAACGATACCATCCATTACCAATTGATACAATCGTGGCGTTTGTTGCATCTCCATAAGTGTTTATTACCGCACCACTTGACAAGTTAAATGTTGCCATTGGTGTGGTTGTCGTTCCTCCATTATAGCACCTTAATAACGCTTTCGTGTGTGTGTTGGCTTTGAAATATGCGGAAATCGTGTAAGGTATTGCAGTTCCTGAAACTAATTGATAAAATTCGGGCGTGTTTGATGTTCCCGTGTTTGCAATTGTATCCGCATTCTGCGTTCCATCGGGTGAAGTTGTTGCGTTTGCAGTTACACTCATGTAAGTTTTTGTCCAACTTGCATTATCCAATTGCTCGGAATAAGGTACAATGTTCGTACTTTGTTTCTCCAACAACAAACTCGGACACCCGCCCCCGCCATTTTGGTAGGTTAGGCGTGGAACATTTAATCGGTCGGTTGTGGGGAAATAGGGTTTGGCGGTTGAGCCGATGTTTTCTTGTAACCCCCAAATAAAAATGCCACTTGTTCCGTCACCCGTGTAACTTGTTGTAGTTGTGTATAATTGTAATCGAATTGTTCCACCTCCACTTGCGGTGCTATAATTAAACGAACATCTATACCAACCATTTCCCGCATCTTCAATTTGACCAACTGTTGTAGATAAATTTGCGGAATTACCACTACTGCTTGAAGTAACAACGCCCGTAGACAAATTAAACAAACATTGTGCATTTGTTATTGCACTTTCCCACATTAATAAGTTTGTACGACCTCCCGCTTTTGCGTAAACACTTATTCTTGTTTCATTATTTGCAATTTGTTGTGAAGTAAAATAAACAAAATGTTGGTCGTTGGCGGTGTTTTCAACTAATTTGTCGGCAGTTGTTGTGCCGTTTGGTGCGGTTGTGGCGTTCGCCGAAATACTGGATTGATTAACGGTGTATTTGGCATTTGTGAAATCCTCCGAATAGGTTTGCAAATTCCACGGGCAAACCTCAACCAATCCCGCGCTATTTACTCGCGTTCCGTTGGATGCACGGGTGAACTGGAGATCTCCGCTACCATCTAAAGGTATTTCTGAATATACAATATCTTCAGCGTATCCGCTGGGGATCATTACTAGGCTTGCTTGTTCTAAAAGATTACTCATAAGGATAAATTTTGTATTGCTCGTGTTGCACATGCTGAGGCTTCCTGATATCCACCATCCAACTGTACCCTAGTAGCGTACTGCGATGATAGGTTATATCCGCTCAGTTTATTTTTCATACAGCCAACACCCTCGATGTAACCGCCAGCGGCAGTCACTCTCTCGACGTACATGTTGGCGATGTAGTCTGCCCCATTGTAAAATGGGTACATAGATCCGACTACGTTGGATATGCTAATCTGCATCGCTTACCACATTGCTACAATGTCGGTGGCAGTCGTGTTGGTAGAGTAAACTCTCAACACCTGCACAGGAACAAACGTACCTCCGTTGATCCCAACAAAAGTTACATCATCCCCACCGGCAGTTAATACACGAACGTCGCCGAATCCGCCAACGTATAATACACATCCATTATTCCCTGTTCCGTCTTGAGTTGAAACACTGGGTATATCCGCCGTGTCACTAGGGGTGACAGCAGCAGCCCTACTGATCTGAAGTTTTTGATAGCTCATCGCTTAGTTATTTAGTACAAATATATGGATTTTAAATAAAACAAAAATACCACTCCTTGTGGGGAGTGGTATCCTTTTGAAGTGTTAACAATGATTACTCTTCAGTGATCCCTCCGAACTCAATGTCCGGCTGGCCATTGATGTGCTCCAGTGCTTTGACAATGTTTGTCACTTCGACTAAGCCGAAGCAACCTTTTGAGATTGCGATGTGCAATGCTTCCGATACGATTTGATTTGCTGTTTTATTGTCCATAATTTTAGTTTGTTACTGGTGCTGCCCATGGCAATGGGGTGTTCTGTGGCACTACAGGGGGATTGATCTGAGAATCAATCTGCCCTTGGATGCAGGCTTCAAGATTAGATACGCCATCCACTCCCAATTCTGCTTGAATCCAACCGATAACGATTTCGTTTGTCAAGTCCTCATAAGGTGTGAAGTTGTCTACATTTTCAGTAGAGAACCTTGCGATGTTAGAAAGGGAGGCGGTGTATTCACCATCAACTCCTACTACTTCATAGTTAGCGATAACTACGTAGTCCTGTTCTCCAGCTACTGTCTCTGTGTAAAGGGCAGTTACTGCCCAAGTGTAAGTTGTCATATTGCGAATTTAGTTAATTTATGCCAATAAAATTTTCTGTGCTACTCCGTTAATTCTAACGTTCCAAACTTGTGTAGATATGTTTGCTTCAGTAGTTACTGCACCTGCGTTAGTTGCTGCACTTCCAAAAACGGCTTGGTTGTTTCCCGTTGCTATTGCATCTATTCCTAAAATTAAAGAACCGCTAAAATTTCCTGATTGTGTATTTTCACCTATTGCGGTGTTATTAGCACCCGTTGTATTACTTGACAATGCAAAGTAACCTACCGCAGTATTTGAATTACCCGTTGTAGTGGCTGTTAAGGCGTCATTACCTAATGCGGTGTTATTATTTGCCGTTGTGTTTGCCTTTGCAGCCCTAAAACCGATTGCGGTCAAATTAAGACCACTCGTATTACTAAACGCCGCCTCATAACCTACGGCGGTGTTGTTGGATGCGGTGTTTGAGGCTAATGACAACCAACCAACTGCAACGTTATTACTTCCTGAAATATTTGAACTCAAAGAACTTGCACCAACTGAAGTATTAAAATTGCCTGTTGTATTACTTTGAAGAGATAATCTACCTAAAGCGGTATTAAATACGCCTGTCGTATTTGCACCAGCAGCAGCATATCCTACAGCAGTGTTTGCGTCTCCTGTTGATACTCTCAACGCTTGATAACCAATTGCAGTTACTTCTATCCCACTCGTATT
>JACCDU011068972.1_pt1 | contig 57688 bp, 54 predicted proteins | sample 7446081 | NCBI WGS metagenome assembly JACCDU01 (sample SAMN15323447, study PRJNA562643) | freshwater metagenome | isolation source: river surface water | place: USA:Blue River Watershed | collected 2017-08-17 | reverse complement strand
TATAAAAATGAAAGGTTGTTTTCATTAGGGAACAACCCCGTCTTTCCTTCAGGACGGTTAGAAAACCGATTAATCCATTGCACTCTTAATAGAAACCATTAAGGATTAATAGGGTTTCTGGAGCGGATGATTGTTCTTTTTTTCATTTAATATTTTGTTCAATATTATGCAATTTGATGAATCACTTTTCCCACCCTTTTCCTTAGGATTCCAATGGTCAACTGCAATGTCGCTCTTGTCTGCAGAAATTCCTGTTATCTGGCACTTGTAATTCGCTTTCTTCAATGCGTTCTCAATAACCGCTTTAGAAAAAGAATCTTTTTTATGTTTATGCTCTTCTAAGACTTGAGCATCTACAACGAGTTTTAACTCTGGTGCATATCTAAAGTATAAATGCTTTCCAATTTTCTTTTGTTCCCATTCTAAGGGAGCTCTGTCTTTACGCAATATCTCCAAAGCACGAGAATTGTCTGAATAGTTTGTTTCTTTTCCTTTTGTATCTATTTCCCGCTGTTTATCACAGTAAACAAGAACATCCGCCTGCTTCACAAATTCACAAGGATGTTCTGCCAAGTAATCAAGGGCATATTTCAATTGTCCTTTTCTTATATTCAATCTTTGTCTAAGGTCATTTATATCTTTCACATATTTTTCCTTTTGTTTTTGACTCGCCATTGTGCTTGTTGTTTATTTATATACCATATTTAAGTTTTACTCGTAACATCCTTTTTTCGTAAAATTATCTTAACTCCGTCCCTCAACTACTCAATAAGATGAAACTTAAAAACTTTTTGCAATCCAATTCAAGTTAGACCAAAACTTTTTGTTCATGAGCATCCCAACAATGTTGAACTATTCCTTGACGACAAAACAATCTTTCGATATTTTGAGCACAATATGGACACTTATACGTTTTATCCGTATTTTGTGATTTCACCTGTTTGATTTTAGATGTTTGTTCTTGAATTACATCTTTGATATTCTGTTTATCCTCAATCGTAAAATATTGTCGTGATTGATATTTTTGTTTTACAAAGTCTATTTCTTCTTTGATGTAACTATGATATCTTTTGGAAAACTTACTGATAAAGCCATCAAAATGTTTCTGATAAAATAATTCTTGAAGATAGTCGTTTACCAGGGAAACCGACACAGGCTGTTTGCTTCTCATCAATGACATGTATTCTTTGCTCTTTTGAATAATATATTTTTGATATATCCATTGTTCGTTGAATTCTGGAATAGAAGACAATACATCAAATATTTCTTCTTCCCTTTTTTGTCTTCTTATTTGTCGTTTATATTCACGAAAATCTCCGTCTGTTAAGGGTTTTAGTTTAGCGTGTTCTTCAAATTGTGTATGTGCTTTTATTTCAAACAACGATACATCTTGAATATTATTTTTCTGTAAATATTCTTCCAAAAGTTTCATATTGTTTTCGTAGTTGATATTTCTAAACATTTCAGGAAGTTCTGTCAAATCACGACCATACACACGCTGACAAATCTTATTGATATCCGGTTTCCAATAAAACATGACTGAACACGACTTCTCATAACCTTCTTCATTTGGATTATAGATTTCTGCCCTTCTTCTTCTCGCTCTCGAAAACACCGATAAATCTTCAACCCCGATATTTTCTAAATCAAGTTCAGATACTGTATTCTCGTACAAACATTTTTGACAAATACGACAATCATATTGCTCATACACTTTGCGAGTTGTCGTCTTTTTACATATTTCACAACCAGTGATACCATAAAGTTCTATGAATTCTTTTCGATTGTATTTGTATCGATATTCAACATATTTCCATTCTTTTTTTTCACACATTTTCTCATAAATACGATTATTGATGATTGCTTGTTGAAAAGATTTATTGGTCGCTTCTAAAACGAAAAATAATTTTTTTTTGGGATTGTCTAGTTTTGAACGATGCGTGTCGAACAGTTTTCTAACAATCACATCAACAACTTCTTGTGGCAATGTATCAAAATGTCCTTCTTGTGCGACTGCATGAACGCAATGCTTTTTACAAAATTTAGTGTTGTTGTATAATGCTTTGTTGCATGATGTTCCTTTGTTTTTACCACGAGTGAGTATAAATTCACAACCCATTTTAGTAATCTATGTTTTATTATATTCTTATGTTTATATGACGATAATCAAATTTTTGTTTTTAAAAACTTGTTTTTTTCCTTTGTTGTCCGATTATATTTTCATTGCGTTAGCGTCTGTCAAGTCGCATTCCATCAATATGATAATTTGCGTAACACTCATTTGTGTAATGTCCAGGTCGACCACATCTGTAACAAACTCGTTTGTTTCTATAATTGTATTTACATCTTTTTTCATGTTGTAGAACTTCATTCTCCGACACAAATTCTTTTTCACAATATTCACAACACCACACATCATCTTCACTATCATCACTATCGTCATCGTCAATAGGTGTTCCATCTGCTTTTGTCGAAGCATAACATGTATCAGCAAAATGACCAGAGCGGTTGCAACGAAAGCAAAGATTATCTGCATTGCAAAGTTCTTTCTCCAAAGTCAGCAAACTGTATTTGGGCAATTCCATCTGGGTATATGTTCCACCCCTGACTTTATCAATTCCATATTTTTTCATGTATATCTTGGTGAATTTGTCTTCGTCAAATTCGTCTGCATTATCTATTTGTTCAACAACTTTGACTGGTTTATATTTGGAAGTCCATTCACTACCATACATGTCAAAATGTTCCTCGATTCTTTCTTGTAAGGGACGATTAGTTTTCCCAATATAGTATCGTCCCTTTTCACATAGCAAAACATAAATTGTTGGCATTTTGAAAGACAAATCACTAACATTACTTTATAGTTCTATGTTTATATGACGATAATCAAATTTTAACTACATATGTATCAAAGTAAATGAACGAAAACAATATCAAACTCGTGCAGGTATATGGTTTTATTACACATTAAACTCAAAATGTTCCAAGAAATGTAGTTGAAATTCCTTATCATACTCTTCTAGATTTACAGATGTTTCATAATAAAGTCCTGAATAGCCAAACGCTTCACGAAAACGACCTTGTTTATACACTGTTGCAGTCCAACACATCTTATTGTTCTTTCTTATCCCAAAAACGACCGCTTTTTTTACGTTTTGTTCTCTCCACTTGTTGCAAAACTCCTGATTATCTTTGATATATTCTGCTTTTTCCTTAGACTTTTGCGTATATCTTTTTGTGCCACCGCTTTGAAACTGGTTCCATGGAAGAGAAATCAAATCCAAAAGAAAATCTTTTTCTTGTGTATGTTTTAAAAATATGTTTGAAGAATCTTGTGGAAGAACAAGTTCGTCCGGCATAAAGTCCCTGAAGTGTCCTGCAAAATATCTATCAGAATCATACACATATCTTGTGGAATGAAAATGACAAGGTTTCTTTTTATCACTTGTATCGTGTAAGAAAGTGAAGTGGTCGGCAGCTAAAAATTGTGTCGTCTTCTGTTTTGGAAACACAAAAAATAGATTTTGCTTTGTGTTTTTATTATCATCATATACCAAAAATAGTTTATTTGGAAATAATGTGTCATCTTGCAAAGGACAAAGTCCCGTCCAAATAATGTTTTTCCTGATAAAAGGCTCAAGAATAGTGGAATCTCGTTTGCTTGGTCTTTTGCTTTCGTATATAATCGCTTTGACATCTGGGGACATTATGTCATTGATTTTGTGTTGTTTGGTGAACCAGTTGTACATATCATCATATTTCCAATCAATTTGTCTGATGGACATTCTTGTATTATGTATATTTATGATCTTTATATGCGATATATCTATTTCTTACGAACTTGCTTGAAAGTATTATTTCCAGGATTGCTAATCACTCTTCTCGTATTATACACGTTGTTAGGTTTTGCATTGTTTGTTGCTAAACTGTGTTGTCGTCCAATGTACGGACTTGGTGATAGTTGGGGTTTTCGTTCCTGATACAACATCATATCATCACCAAACATCACAAAAAAGTATGTTTTGAAAGTCGTGAACCAGAAAAAATCCAAAGTTGGTGAAAGTTGTGAATAAAACTGCAGAAACATATAGAAAGGTGAACCAAATTCTGCAAAAGCATGTATATTATCGAGTGGGATTTCTTGGTCGACTACTTCTGTTCTTGCATTTGCATTATTAGAGTTGGAATTTACATTGTTTACAACATTATTGCCAAAACCACCGACTTTCGTTTTGGATTTTTGGTAGTCATCACAAATCTTTTTCATAATAGATTGATATCTCGACAAATGACCTACGTTAAGTTTCCAATCTTTGCAATCGTCCATGTTATATTTTGTTTTTCCTTGTCCCAATGTGATTTCATTTGGTGGTATAAACTTCAACTTGTCCAATAACTCTATGAGGTCTGAAGAGCTTGGACCTTGCTTCAGAGATTGAATAGAACTTTTGAATGATATTTGTGCATTCTTGCCATTCAATGTATTTTCAACATTAAGTTTGGATTTGGAGTTGTTTGGATTTTGGATTTCATCTGTATTGTAAAATACCTCATTTGGATTGAAAATCTCGATATATTTGTTACCTTCTTTGGTTGTTGTAAGAATGCATGGATTATTCAACATCAATGAATACGCAATTGCAGATTTGTCTGCAGATACAAATACAAACTTCTTTTCTTGTGGATAATCGCCAGACTTTTGTTTTTCTCGCATATTTGCCGTGAGACAAGCCTTGACATACAAATAGTCCATCGAGCGTTTGATGTCAAATAACGCTTTGATGAAATCTTCTTTTTTTAATTTGATATATTGTTCTTCTTGTTCGTCTAATTCTACAAGTGTAATTTTATACATTTTCTTGAAATCTTCTAGACATAGTTTCTTGAGACCATCTGCAAGTTGTTCTTTGATGAACTTTGATGCTGCAATATTTTTGTATCCAAGAGTTCTCTTTGTTATTTCATCGAATAATTTCAAAAATAGAGGAAGACCTTTAGAACGGGTTTCCAAATCGATTTTTTTCTCCTTATTCAGTATCCTAAAATACAACAAAAACTTGTCATTATCAAGTGTACATTTAAGTTCATCAAAAAGTATGAGTTCGTTTTTCGTTTTTGTCAATTTGTATTCTTGAAATTCTTTATCGTAATTTTCTTCATATACAAGTGGCATACCCCCTTTCTTTGAAAAACTTTTGACATCTTGATTCATCGAGTCATAATCTACGAATATACCTTTGTACCTATTTCCTTTCATCCATTCATTTTCAAGACCATTACTATCATAAGCAAAAATAATTTCTCTGTTCTCAAAGAACTTTTGGACTAGTTCAAGAAAATCATTCGTCGGAGTGTCTGATTTGTATATTCCTTCTAAAGGTTTCTTTCTTCCGATACATATTTTTGCATACTTACTCGATTGAATCGTTGTTATATCCTTCCATTCTATTATATTATTCGATACATATCCTTGTTGATCGGCATATTTCATGGCTATATTGAGTATATTCTCTTCAAGTTTTGCGACAGATTTATACAGATTATCTGATGGATAAGCTTTTGCATATATTTTTTTACAAAAATCTATTGTTGTTGAATTGCTTGTAAATTTAGTGTATTTGCTACAATTATTCTCCTCGTTTATATAATGTTGATTGATTGAGAGTCCAAGACTTTTCCTAAATCCATTATGTATCATCATGAGCGTAAAGGTCTCCAACAGTCTATTCGGATTATAGGGCATGTTTTTGGGAGGTTTTTCTATCAATGTTAAAATATCTATCGAACCTTGTTTTGATACAATAGGGTTTTCAGCAATAAAATCCTCGATGTAATATGGCAATTCGAAATCATCTTCAGACATCACAATACTTTTAACGTTGTTAAGGTCTATATTGACATCACCGCTAATATTTGCGATATTTTCATAAATTATCTGCATTCTGGACTTGCCTGAAACACCTTTGTTCGGTATCTCTATATTATATGTATCCTTGAGTTCCGCTAAAAACGTTTCCTTGAATACCTTTGCATCAGTGAGATTTCCCCTTGTCGAAGCTTTATAGTCATGTATAGTATCAACAAGAGAAAGTATTCTTTGAAAGTCAAACCTTTCCATTGTAGTATTATTTTATATAAATAATAAAAAAATAAATATAAAATAATATAAAACAAATATGTCTTTAAGCAAAAAACAATGTAATGAGTTTCTTGAAAATCCTACCATCAATCCAATTTCAAGAAGAAAAATTATAGAGGGAAGAGCCACCCACAAACGTCTTATGGAAGAATGTAGGGAGATACTAAAAACTAATCCAGTGCCACCTATTGGACCAATGATGCATTGGAAAATGTATCAAAATGATGGAAAGAATTTGATTGATTTTGCAAATTATATTGAAACTCGCGTCGTAAAACTGCAAAAAGAAAAATTATTGAGTAAAATGGAAATCATAGAGTTGAAAGCAATTCTTCAAGAAATTTCAAATGAATATTCGCATAAAAAACATATTGTTACCTTTTGTGAAGATTTACTGGTGAAATTAACATTGTTGAAAAAAGAAAACACATTCATAGATGATGTACCAAAAAAAACTATTGTTCGTGATAAAAGAGGTCCTATCGAGGAAGTATCACCTGATCGTGTGAAAAATCGTCTTCATGTATATGCTATTTGGAATAGAATGAGTGATGTTATGTATTTTTGTGAAAAACTAATCAAACGCAAGAAGGTAGATATTACAATCGGACCAGGGGAAGTTCGGGATATTATTCGTGGTAAGACATACTTAGACTATCTCATCGCTCACAATATTTTTACTTATGATGATATCTACAAAAATACATTCAAAAGTGAAAATGATTTCAAAGAACTCGAAGATAAATACAAAATATATCAAAAAATTTACAAAGATATCAAAGGAGAAATGCCGTTGTAATTCAAGTTTCCACAATGTATTTCTTATTGAACTTATTCGCGTCTCTACATACTGGACATCTCCTTTGAAAGGTATGTTTTTCCTTATCATGTATCGGATTCATTTTCACAAAACATTCATGACATATCAATGCTTGACATTGATCACATTTCACGACATAGATATCTATCATGTCTGTCCCTTCTTTTAAACATACCGGACATTTGTCTTTCATTTCTATGGATGGCATTTTCAAAAAACAATTGCCACACAATGATTTATATGGGGAATATCCCGTGTAATGTGTATGACACTCCTGACACAACTCTTGATTAATAAAACTATCCAACAACTCCCTCGCTTTTTTTGTGGATGGAGCTACGATGGGCTCACTCAAATTATGATGAATCGGATGTTTGGGTAATTGAAAAAAAAAGGGTTCATCTTCATCCATATCTTCAAACTCTATGGGAGGTATATCTCGCAACACACCTAGTGTGAAATGCCAAGTGCTTGAATCTATTTTTTCTACAAACAGTTCATGTCTAGGTATATCGAAATATAAAAAACTTGAGATAGGTTGTTTTTCCAAAACTCTCTCGATTCTTTGAATATTCATTTTAGATAATTTTATTATTTATAATACACATATTATTATCTTTTTATATACATAATTATATCTAATGTAAAGTTAATATGTCAAAAAAAGAAACAATTGTTGCGTTCGATTTGGGAACTTTTTGTGATTTTTGGCTGACAAAACTGGCATTGCACAAACTCAAAGACAAATATGATATCGTTTATGTTACTCCTGATATCAACAAAGTTGAAAAAAATTACTCTAAAGTCATCTACTACAATCAATTAGACTACATTGGCAAGGATCCCAATATGTCTCTTGGAGATCCTAGCACCAGTGTATTAACGCAATTCGTCTTCAAAACCATCGAACTTGCAAAAACAAAAACGTTCTTTCAAGATATGTCTAAACGGTTTCTACAAATCATTCTAGACCATAAACCCTCATGCGTCATTGCACAATATCCTGCGTTGACGATTCTATGGCAACTTCCTAACAATATACTAACATCTATACCTTTCTTCGTATTGTATGCAGCACCTGCGTTTCCCAATGAAGAACTCCCTTGGATATTCGATTCTGTTTTGACATATCCTCAATTCAATATATATTCCAAAGAATTGTATGCAAAAAACTTTAATTTTGAAAGCGGTCTTCACATTCTTAAAAGGTATTCTGCGTTATACAGTTTAGAGAATATGCAATATGTTGACATCAACTCTGTTTTCAAAAAGTTTAATATGTTTCATCACGTGTGTTGTTATGACAGCGCAATCACAGGGTCTGTAATAAAGTTGAAAATACCTGATGGACATTGTCATCATATCGGTTCATTCAAAGAACCAATGGAGGATAGTTATATAGTGCTACCAGATATTGCAGAATTCATCGAGTCAAACAAAAAAATTATATTCATCTCGTTAGGCACCTTTACGAATAATAAAATCTTACAAAAAGGTGTCCGAGAAATATTACCATATTTAGAAAACTATTGTAAAAAGAACGACTACAGAATATTGTTCCAATCGGCTGATATCAATACAAAATATATCAAAAGTTTTAGTGGTTTTATTTCATATCAATATCTTGTACCGCGTGTCAAATTGGTAATATTCACTGGTTCGGTCTGCCTACAAACCATTTGTTTCATGCACAAAAAACCCATGATATTCATGCCACTTCTTGCAGAACAATACTTTTGGGCAAAAAATTTCAAGCATTTCACTCATTTAGACTTTATAGATTGTAGAAACAAACAATTTAAATTTGACATTGACAAAGTATTTGAAAGCAATAAACTCAAACTGTATTTACAATATGTTTCCGTATCCCTTTTGAATAGCAATGCCTCAAAGGACTTGAAAAGATTGATAAACGAAACAATAAAACATCACAAATCTTCTCTACCGAAAAAGATGAGTTTCAAAAAACTATTTTTACAATAGTTTTTTTTGAAATATGTGACAATCGATTTATGTTTTTATGTATTTCCTGTTGCCTTTTACAAGTATATACTTTCCACCTTTTTTTCCCTATCAATATTCTGTATATCTTTCTCATATATTTATGATGTGAGTAATTAGACCCACCACCATCAACAACAACAAATGGTCTTTGTAGAATATTCATTAGTATTTCAACTTCATCAGATGTAAAGTGTTCATGCAATAAACGACCATTGGGTTGTTGACATTGTAAATTCAATATGTCGTCAATGACTGTTTCATCATAAAAGAAACACTTTTTAATCCCATCATGTTCAGATATTCCTTTTTGTTCATTTTGTTTTGTAAAATGTATATCTATTATTTTTCGTTTTCCATACTTGAAACCTATACTGAAATGATCACCAAAATACTTTCCATCAATAACACGTGGTATATTGAAAAACAACCAATTCATTTTATTTTTGGGGGTATATTGAAAAACAACCAATTCATTTTTGGAGACATAAAATGGGAAACAGAATTTTATTAGGGTTGCGTTTAAATTTCATAAAAATAATATTATTTAAAAATACCATATAAAATGGCACTCACTACAACTACTCGTTATGACAACTTTTTATATGACATGGAAAACACGTTTAATAGATTATTCGGTTCACATGTTGTACAACAAAGATACGGTTTATGCGATTGCGTTGAACATGAGAATCATTTTGAATTGGTTGCGGATTTACCTGGATATTCGGAAAATGATATCATTATTGAACAACAGGACGGATATCTCAATATCCGTGCGGAAAAGAAAAACGAATATTCAAAGAATAACAAACATGAAAAGTGGCACAGAAGAGAAAGAGTTTATTCGCACTTTTCAAGAACGTTTATGCTCCCTGATAATGTAGATAGTGAAAACATATCTGCGTCTCTCGATAAAGGTATTTTATCTGTAAGTCTGCCAAAACTTAAAAATATAGAAAACAAAACCGTTCGCAGAATCCAAATTCAATCTCAATGATATTGTTTCTTTGTTTTTCTTTTCCTACCACCAACTAAAACCCACTCATGAGATACATCTGTGAAATTTGAACTATTCATGAATGTGTGTCCATTTTCTTGTTTAATACAATCCACAGGATAAACATATTCCTTTAATAGGTAATCGTATGTTTTTGTGTAGGTTTCCGTCGAAAGAAGTTTTCCATTATTGTATTTTCTTACCATCATTTTTGTTGGTACCACATCATTTAGCAACCTGAGATGACTGTTGTTCACATTTACTTGCCTAAATTCTTGTGGAAATTCAGGAAACTCGATTTCTATTTCACAGTTTGGAAAGCAAGTATTATAGGCTTCACGAGTATCCGTCAACCATCTTAAATGTCCTTCGTCTTGTTGCATACCTGCAACTTCAGTCCACATTTTATCGTACACAAGTCTTTCTAAATAACATTTTTCTATCTCTTTGGAAGTAATTTCATTATTCATACCATCACATTTCTTATTTGAATTTCCCTTTGATACACAAGAACCGCTACGGTGATATATTGGTGCTTTTTCATCGAATACTCTTTCGTTTTCATAATATGTAATACCTTTCATAAATTCATTAAATATTCGCGTTAATCGTTTTGAAATCGAAACCAAGTCAATATTTTGGAGTTTGCTAAAGAATATTTTGTCTCTATATTTTATCAATTTGTTTTTGTTTGAATTGTTTTTTTCTATACAACCCAACAATTCATGCTTTATTTTTGTCAAAATTTGATAATGATTCGTTATGAAGGATTCTATGTTTTTACGTGGGACTCTTTTGATTATGGTATCAAATTCAATCAAGTTTTGTTCTAAAAGTTGAAAAGCAATAAGATTGTTATTGTATTTGAATAAAGCGATTCTTATATCATTTAGTGTATTTTCCATGTCTTTTGTGATATTTATTGTTCTCGAATACAATATTTTACAACATGAACTATAAATATAATAGTCTTTGATGCTATATTCTTTCATGAGAATATCTTGAATGTAAAAGTATATATCTTTCATCATTCTATGATGAATAGTGTTCAGTTTTATATATATTTGAAATCAAAATCAAGAAAGTCTTTTTTGAATATACCGACTTAAATATTGTCTTTGGATGGTTTCTATATGTTTGCCATGTCGAAATAAATATACTAAAGCATAGAAATATTCATATACATACTTTGGTATCTTTTTGTTTTCTTCACCATAAAACGTAGGTTTGTAGTCATATGCTTATTGTAATCGTAAGATTCGTTTTATATATTTGGAATATTCTGGATGACAAAAACATCCTTTTCTGACCACAAGAAAATATATTGATTGATATATTGCATTTTTCTCGACTCAATATTTTGAGACGATCACGACCATCACCACAATTATATGAATACCCTGTATCCCAAGAATGGTTTATGAAACATATCATAAATGTGATTATCGTATCTGGAGCATCATCACTATAATAGTCAAAAGACATGGAATTATATGAATTATCTAAAATATCAAGTAAATCCACTTTTTTGTAATGTTTACTTACATACTCGCAAAACTTAGGATATGCTTCGGCTAGTTTGATGTCGCCATTTATTCCATCCGACACTATTCCACTTAAAGCTACCGTAAGAATATCCTTATCGCTCGTGTTTGGATTGTATTTAGAGACGTGTGATGTTGTGTCATCAATGGTTGTTTTGATATATTCATCCATATATTTAGTATATAATTATGTTTATATATTGCGTTCAACTCTGTATATGTTTGGAGTTGCTCTTGAAAAAAAATTGAATTTTTACTTAACAACATTATATATTATATACTATATATCACAACGAAATGGAAAACTTTCAAAATATTCAAGTTTTTAATATAGATTGTATCGAAGGTATGAAGACACTATCTGACAAAAGTATTGATATGATTCTTTGTGATTTACCTTACGCCATGACAAAAAATACTTGGGATATAAAAATTCCAATGGATAAATTGTGGGAACAATACAATCGTATTATTACGGACAATGGCGTAATTTGTTTATTTGCTAATCAGCCATTTACATCAGAACTTATTATGGCGAACAAAAAACATTTTCGCTATACACTTGTTTGGGAAAAAAACAAATTCTCGGATTTCCTAAATTGCAAAAGAAAACCTCTCAAAATCCATGAAGACCTACTGATATTCTACAAAAAACAACCTATTTACAACCCACAATTTACATTTGCTGATCCATACGTTAGATGGAATAAACAAAGTTCAGTAGATAAACAAACTAATTATGGAAAAATAAAAGAAAACAAAGTTGTTAATACTGATGGTAAAAGATACCCAACTACTCTACTCAAATTTAACAGAGTAGAAACTCCTATGCATCCAACTCAAAAACCAGTTGAATTATGCGAATGGCTTGTTAAAACATATACTAATCAAGGACAAACTGTTCTTGACAACTGTTTTGGTAGTGGTTCTACTGCTATTGCATGCATTAATACATCAAGAAATTTTATTGGGTATGAAAAGGACAACAAGTTTTACAAAATGACTGTCAATAGAATTACAGATTCAATTGATACTCAACAGTTTAATGTTATTGTTGAAAAACACAAAAATGAAAGTGAAGGAGAAAATAAAGATCATCATGCTAGTGATGATAATATAGCATATTCGAAATTTACTCTTCATCCACTACAAGATGAAAACGCAAATGTTTCAATAAGTACTTGACATACATTGACACATTATCTTTGTTAAGCATTTTTTTAAACTCTTTCTTATATATTGGTTTTGAGGAACTACGTTTACCTTCACAAAGGTAAAATACACTATCTATGCAGTTATCAAAAATATCATCGTAAAAATTCTTTGTTTCATACCTTAAACTGTCTTCAAGAGATAATACTATACAACTGATGTTATTATCATGTTGTTTGAAAATCTTTGCATCCATACAAGCTCTTTCATAATAACAACTATCCAAATATGACTTACATTCTATTACTAATGTCAGTATATTATTGAGATAACAATGTCTATCTGTTTGGTGCATCTTACTAAAACCATTTGGTGATTTTATTTCTATGCAATCTTTAGAACCTTTCTTACATTCAACAACAGATTTACAATTAATTCGTTTACTCAATGCATTCATAGTAATCTCTGCTATCATTTCTACCATGTGTCCACGTTTGCTTCGTAATTGACCACCTGAATTATCTTTTTTACTTAATTCATCTTGTTCATTGCAACAGTTTTCATAAAAATCTATAATCTCTTGCGTCACTTCTTCAACAATTATATAATCCTTGTCCTTTTCATTTAAAGTGTTTTGGGCAAGTAAATCACACAGTTCATCCATTTTGTTCTTATAGAACTATTGCTATTCATAACTTACACACTTTTCAATTTTTTTTACACAGTATTTACAGTTCTTTACATTTACGAGAAACATGATTTTGCGGTGCTGTAGAACATACAGGAGGCAAAGGGAGATACTTTACAACCGACATGTATCCTGTGCCAAAGCATTTTCTGTTCTGTTTAGGGGTGTTCCACTTTTCATATAAAACCTAAGATGTACTACCTTGTTACAAAGAGCGATTATTAGATGATTTCAAAACCTAAAAAAAAAGATACAAGACAATGGCGTGGTAACATTGAAATGATGATTCACGATATGTCTATAAATAATTGATAAGTTGTTCTCCCACAACATATGTCATATTTGTTGGAATCGTATTACCAAGCATCATTTCTTTTTGTTTTTCAGGTCCTTCCAAAACAAATGATTCTGGAAATCCTTGTAGTTTTTTCATATCCTGTACATTCAAAGTGTAGATATCTTGCCCAATAAAGTAACTGTCCCAGTTGTGTCTATCATTGATGTTTGATTTGCGTCCGCAAAAAAAAACCACAAAAGTGAAATGGTTTGAATTTGTTCCATTCGTCATTGAAGCAATAGTCATTGTTTTATATTTATATAATCAACTTTTTATATTGTTGTTTTGGCTCTATACGATTCAAATAAATGTCTTACATTGTTCTTCTTTTTTGAGTGATAAACCATTCAATATGGTTGCAAATGACAACCATAACAAATAGGGTATCAGTAAATAACCAATCCATTTCATATCCAACGACATATAAGTGAGGACTATGATACTTAATGTGCTTATCCATAAACATAATATAACGAATAAACTCAAGGGCATATTACGCCAACCAAAGTATGCAAACGACCAACTTACATTGAAGAGCAGATTGATCGCATACAATGCTAATAGAGTACTTTTGTATGTCATATCTTCCGCTAATATCGTATGTGCAATCGCGACGGCAATTGTGAAATAGAGTATAGACCATACTATAGGAAACACAATAGATGGTGGTGTTATAGATGGTCGTATGCAGTCATACCATGTTGACCTTGTAGATGACATCGTTCCTTGGGGTATGACTGCAGTTAATGTAACTGCAATTCCACCAATTAAATAAGCAATTGTATAATCTATCCAAGTTGGCATTTTATATGTTTGGAGATTTATTTTTTTATTTCTAATATTTTATATGATGAAATTATTCGATTTGAAACCAAAAGTAAACCTTTCCAAAATAAAAAACAATTTTGATTTATTAAAAGCAGATCCGCTGCTCGGTAACAAACAATACAAAAATATATCTCGTTTTGTAGTCAAAAAGAACGGTCTATTATTTAAACGACCCCATATATCTTTATACGACAATGACAAATATATCAAACTCTATCAAGAATATCAACCTTGTGATGAAGCCATCAAAGTTCTCCAGGAATTTGTTCAACTTGCACCTATAAGAGATGGCAAAGAACTCTTGGTTCAAGCAAAACGTGTTCGTGTTCCTGGTTTGATTGGTATCAACTATGAACAAAGACAATTGATAGACTTGGTCGGAATATTTTTTATTTCAGGAGGTTCTCAAGAAGGACAATTAGCGATATTTGATAAACAATCTGTGCAATCAAATTTTTTGAAACATTTTTGTAAAAATCATGAAACTATCGAAAGAGATTTGATAATCATGAGTTCTCCTTCTCATATTTTACTCTTATAAACCATATAAAAATTTGATTGTTTTGTAGTTTTATTTTAAGATAAATCAAGGCAATAGCAACAAACATGAAAGAAATCGATTTGGAAGATTTGGCAAACCATACTGCAGAAGTATTGAAAAGGGAGATACCTAAACCGTCTGCTGAGGATGTGATTCGATATGAAAATATTGTTCGTGATATCTTAAGGTTGGAAAACAAAATGACCGATAAAGATTTTCAAAAACTTAAAAAACAATATAAATTCGAGTGTAAAAAATCATTTTTGTTTCAAGTTTTCTTGGAAATGAAAAAAAAAGGGAAGTTTGATGATACCGATGAATTCAACATCAACAAACATTTACAAATCAAACCGTGTAAAAGTTGGAGTGGTATCGTCACCATTACTGTTTTCACTGCTGCGTTTCCAGAATACACGGACCATAATGGACAAAAAATAACACAACCTTTTAGTTGTCAATTTGATTGTGCATTCTGTCCTAAACAACCAAACATGCCGAGATCCTATATCGATGCTGAACCAGGCGTTTTGAGAGCAACCAGAAACAAATTCGACGCAGTTTCTCAGATGTGGGATAGAATGAATGCTCTATATGTCACAGGGCATTTGCCGAGCAAAATAGAAATCATCGTGTCTGGAGGCACATGGACTTCTTATCCAAAAGAATATAGATTGGAATTCTGTAGAGACTTGTATTTTGCAGCAAATGAATTTTGGAACGAACAAAGAAGAACGGAAAGATTTGATATCGAACGAGAAAAAGATATCAATCAAATGGCCAAATCAAGAATCATTGGTATTACTATAGAAACGAGACCTGATACGATTAATATACCTGAATTGAAACTCTTGAGACTTTATGGTGTCACTCGTGTTCAGTTAGGAATACAACATATCGATGATGACATTTTGAGAAAAGTAAAAAGAAGATGCACGACTTCTAAAGCGATAAAGGCTATAGAATTGTTGAAATCCAATGGGTTCAAGATAGATGCACATTGGATGCCTAATCTTCCAGGAAGCACCATCCAAAAAGATCGTCATATGTTATTGGATGTATTGTTAGGATTAAACACACCTATCAAAAGTGAAGTAGTTTATAAGAAAAAATCATTGTTCTCTTGGATTTCTGGTAAGTCTGCAGAAATTTTAGAATATTGGGAATATTATGATATCGCTTGTCCTGAATTATCCGTAGATTATTGGAAACTATATCCTACTGCAGTCACTCCTTGGACGGAAATTGCAGAATGGTTTAAAAACGGAACTTACACACAATATGATGAATCTTTAATGTTTGATATGTTTTTAGATGTTCATAAAAAAATGTATCCTTTCATAAGGTTAAATCGTATCATCAGAGATATTCCAGAAACACATATATACAATCAAGGAACAGGAAGTGACAACACAAATATGAGACATGACTTGAACACCTACATGATGGATCATCATATATATAGTATGGATATTCGTAATCGTGAGGTCAAAGATAGAGAATGGGATGGAAATTATATCATGGTTATTCGTCAATACAATGCCAGTAATGGAAAGGAGTATTTTATAAGTGCAGAATCTCAAGATAAAAAAATCTTATATGGTTTCGTAAGACTTCGTTTGGATGGAAGAAAAGATAAAATCAAAGTGTTTCGGGAATTAGATGGTATGTGTGCGTTGATTCGAGAATTAAGATGTTATGGGAAATTATCATCCGTCGGTCAAAACGGACAACATGTTCAACATATGGGTTTGGGTAAAACCCTGATGAACAGAGCAGAAAAATTAGCGTTGGATGAAGGATATGAAAAAATTGCAGTGATTTCAGGAGAAGGCACAAAACCTTATTACAACAAGTTGGGTTATATGAATAACAAACAAAAAGATGGTGGAGACTTTATGATCAAGGTTTTAGGATAGATGAATTGTTTTTGTTTTTTACCAACTTTTTCATCAAATGAAAGTATTTATCGTTTGTATCGATATCTGTTATGACGTTTGATGGAAAAGGTGATTTTGTTTGTGGTTTCTCTTTATTTTGTACTTCAATCCTAACTGGGTCTGAACCTTCGTAGATTATTTCTTGTTTCGTAAGAGGATCTACATATTTTTCTGCTCTTCCTTCTTCCATTCCTGAACCGATATATTTCCTAAATTTGTTTTTGGATACTTTGTTCACTTTTGTTTTCAAACTTTTTCTTATTTTCAAATTTTTTCTATTCTTTCCTGCAGTTTGCAATGAAAGATTTGCTAATTGTGATGCTATAGATGGATCATATGTCTCATAAAAGTTTGCAAGATAATCAAAAATATGTTTATGTTCTTTGTAAAAACCAACAAAATCCAAAAAGTTATAAAATCCTTTCAATTGGAAATGTGTATGTATAATATCCAAATCTTCGGCTAAAGTTCTCATATTTACATTATGATATGAGATATCATTTTTTTCAATACTTTTAATATCATGATGTTTGAATTCCGTCGTAGGATATAATAATGATAACTTTAGTATATATTCCAACAATAAACCAAACATTATCACACCAGGAAGTAAAATAGGACCAATAGAATCATGTTCCATTTTGTAAAACGCTTCTGTATCTATCAGTTCTTTAAAGGTATCAAACAAAATATCATACTTTACAATCGTCAAGGAATTCAAACTCTTTATTTTCAAATCGTTCGTATATATATTTTTTCTCACGCTGTAATGTGCTTTTGCAAAAGCAAAGATATGCAACGAATCCAACAGGGTTTCTTTCTGTTCTGTTTTTAAGAAGTTTGAAATATAACTTATTCTGCTGAATTTAGATACCATATTCATAGCAATCGTCATTATATCGAACAAATAAAATCGTTTTTTCATTTCTCTTACGATTTCTAATTCTCCGTTTGCAGGAGAAAAACGATTATAATCCAAAAACTCTGTGAGACCAATACAATACAAATTTTCCGTTCCTTTTGATTTATAAAACTGATTGTAGGTTTCATACTTCATAGAACTAAAAGGCGAATCCTTCAAATGCTCGAATTCCATCTTACTTTTTATCAATTGTTTCATATGATCATCGAATAGTGTCTCATCGAACAAGACACGTCCATAATCTATCAGAACCAAATTGAATTTGTTCGCTGTTTTGGAAACCAAAACATTACCAATGTGTGCATCGTTATGACAAAATCCATATCGATTTCCCAAATAACTTATAGAAGAGAACAACACCTCTATTGCGTGAATGAAATTTTTTATCAACGTTTTATTCGGTGCTTGTTCAAGACAATCATCTATTAACTTTGGTAGATAATTCGACAACGAATCTTCGTGTTTGACCGCATCATGAAATGATACTCTTGTGGTTATCAATGTCTTATCTTTTGCGCAGTTTTCATTAAAAAACTTGACAATCAAATTATTACAAACATCATCTTTGATATTCAAAATATTCTCTAAATCGAAATGTACTTGTTTTTCTCTCAAGACATTGTCATTGTCTACTTCAATCGTCAGGAAAGAACGACAAGAATCTATATATTTCATAAATGAATCTCTATGTGGTTTTGGTATTATATTTATGATATAACCATTGATGTTATCTATCAACATACTATCACTTACAAGTTGAGGAGCAATCAACTGAAATTTGGCAAATACATTATAAGGTTCTGTGTCATTTCCATCTTCCAACACTTTCATCACCATAAACTTTGCGTTTGCTGAATTCCCTTTTAACAAAGATGTATATTCGATTTCTTTGTATTTTGAAAGTATAACCCATATCCAACATGATAAACTTTCATAAGTGTTTTGTTTCCCTATTTGTTTGAATATATCTAAAAACTCTTTGTATTTTTCTAAATTGTTTTCGCTACTTTGTATTTCTTGTTTGTAATACTTTTCAAAGTTGTTTTTTGCGTTTCGTGCGTTGAGCGTTTTTGACATTTTGTTTTGTTTATTTATAATCTTGAAACATAATAAAAAATATATTTAGGATGAAATTGTTTTACTTATTTCTTGCATCTTTTTGAAAATTGGACTGTCTTTATTCACAAATTTTGTTGTCTTTGATATGATTCTTGTTTTTATTCTGGGAGAATATTGTTTATTTTTAAATTGCTCTAATTTTTCCAAGTCTTCTATTTCAATCCTTACCTTTTCTGACTCCTCATATATTATAGTTTTTCCAGTTAATCGGTCTATTCTCGAAGTATATTGATAAGGTAAATTACTATTCTCCATTTTTGTATTCAAAGAGTTGTCTCCGTCAAATCCAGACCCAGACCCTAAATACTTTTTGAACTTTTTCACGGAAACTTTCTTGACGTTTGTTTTCAAACTTTTTCGTATTTTCAATTTTTTCTTTTCATCACCTGCACTTTGAACATTTATTTGTGATAACACATTTGGTGTATATACTTCATAAAAGTTTGCAAGATAATCAAAAATCTCTTTATGTTTCCGATAGAATCGAATAAAATCGTTTGTGTCATATAAACCTAATTGTGATAATTGGAAATATGTATGCATAAATCTTAAATCACTCAACGATTTCATATTGATATCGTAATAAATAACATTTTCGATGAAATCTATTCCGATATTTGTTGGTCTAAAATGGTCTGGATATTTATGATTTAATTCCAAGGCATACTCCATCATTAAAGAAAACATTATTATTCCTGGAAGAAGAATTTCATAGAGTTTATCTGGCACATTTGAAAATGGTTTGTTTCTTCTTTCTATGATATCTTTGAAAATATTAAACAAAACATTATATTTTGCAACTGTTAATGTTTCGTCGGATTTTGCAACTACATTGTCTCCTTTTTTCAAAATAGTGTAATGACACCTACCTAAACTTAAAATATTCATATTGTCGATATACGTTTCTTTTTCAATATTTTTCATATATTCTGCTATATCAAATTCTGCACTTATACTGGAAAGTATATTCATTGATATCGTCATTATATCAAACAAATAGAATCTCGATTTCATTTCTTTAATCAAGTAATCATCATTTATGAATCTTGTATCGTCTAAAAATAATGAAACACCTACACAACCTAAATTATTTTTCCCTTTAGATTTATAATAATCATTATATGTTTGACAATATAATAATAATAATGTCCCTTGGCCCCCATCCTATCTCCTTACCGTTGCCGGCATTGGACTCGCGCCCTGTGAGGGCGGTATGTGCTACCATGCACAGGATGGTTCGCTCCGCTGGACATTTCACGGGTTGGGGGAGAAACCTGCCTAAACCCCCACCCCTCCCGATACCGGCACGTAAGTCGGCAGGATACCCTGTATCAGGTGTGCTCACTGTATACCGGGCCGACGTATGAGCTGGAGAGCGGAGAGACCAGCCAGGGTTAGAAATCCCGGGTTCACCCAGGTTCGAACTGGAGACTTTAAGCTCCAAAGCGTTCGAATATACCCTTTTACCACTACGCCACGTGTTTAACGTCCCGCCGGACACATTTTTTTTTTTTTGACAAATTTTAGGATTGAATGGATAATCTTTTAATAACTCAAACTCTATTCTATTTTTAACTTCCCAATCTTGATCATGAGAAAATAAGGTTTCATCGAACAATACACGACCATAATCTATCAAAACGAAATTTAATCTATTTCCTTTTTTTGACACTAATACATTACCTAAATGTGCATCATTATGACAAAATCCATAATTTCTTCCTAAATTACTTATGGAATCGAATAATATCTCTAATGCATTGTTGAAATTCAACATCAAATTATTCGTATTGGATTCCATACAATCATCTAAAAATGTACGTATATAAGATGATAACGAATCTTCATGTTTAATCGCATCATGGAAAGATACTCTTGTCGTCTTTAGTTTATTATCTTTCATACATTCTTCATAAAACATTCTTATGATAAGATTGCTACATATATCTCCTTCTTTGATAATCATAATATCTTCTAATGGAAAATTAACTGGTGTTTTTTTGGTTATGATATTGGTAGATTTTTCTAGTTCACATACCACTAATGAACGACATGAATCTCTATATCTCATAAAAGAGTTGTTATGAGGTTTTGGCAGTAAATTTATAATAAAACCATTTATATTATCTATCAACATATTATCACATTTCTTTCCAGTATCTAATAATTCAAATTTTGTGAATATTTCATAAGGTTTTGTATCATCTCCATCTTCTAATACACGCATCATCATAAACTTTGCGTTTCCTGAATTTCCTTTCAACAAGGATGTATATTCGATTTCTTTATATTTTGAAAGTATCACCCATATCCAACATAACAAACCTTCATAAGATTTTTCTTTTCCAAGATTTTTGAAGATTTCCAAATATTCTTTGAATTTGATCAAATCAGTTTCCGTACTTTGCAATCGTTGCTTGTAATATTTTTCAAAATTGTTTTTCGCATTTCGTGCGTTCAGCGTTTTTGACATTTATTTATAATGTCATAATAAAAATCAGGAACACTTGATATGTATTACATTTGGCCATAATGTTGCTATGACTTTTAATCCGTCCGTATAAATCTTCGTGATTGGTTTCAATGAAACCATTTTATCTTGTGTTATATCATACTCAAAAAATATCATATAACTCTGATAATCGTTTTTATTATATCCTAATATATATGTGCCTTTATCTGGTAAATATCCTATATATGTAAAAAAAGTGGTATATGAACCATTCGGCACATCTTGTATATAAACCGACTTGTATTTTTTATTCCATTCCTTTACAAAATCGTCATCTTTCCATTGAGTTTGAATGATGCGTTTTGCATTCAATCCACACCAATTTGTGATTCTATAATAATCATTAATTTGTTGTTTGATGATCATATATCCAAATACTTTAAAACTCCTCTAAATTATCTTGTTATTTTAATTTTGTCATAGATTTATGATAAAAATATATATGGTTTTAGCTTTTATATATTTTTTTTGTTAAAAAAACAATTTAACTAATAAGGAGTAGTCAGTTGGTTGTTTTGTCCGCTTGATAGATACAACCATACCATCAGGGGGTTTAGCTAAACCGACTACTAAACATATCAAAGAAAATTTTTTATTTTTTTAAACCATCACATTCAAGAAATTTGAATTCTCGTAAATATTCTTTTTTTACAAGACTTTGAACAATGGCAAAAACAACCAAAGCAAAGGTTTATAAAAAGATAGGGCAGAAGAAGGATACTCCACCAGTTGGAGATAGTTTGCGTAAATTCTACGAAAGTCTATTGAAACAGAATCCAGACAGTCAAATGGCAATGAAATGGTTGATGGAAAGAGGGTTATTAAGAAAAAAGAAGTTGATGATGGCACTCATCACTCTCGGTATGGAAAAACTCATATTAAATCCATAGGATTATTAGCATTAACATCAGTGTCGACAATGACACTTTTGTTAATGTACTATGATTACTTATATTCGTTCCTTTGTCATTATAAAAGGTATTATTGGATTCGAACACAGTACTGCAGTTTTTACAATTGATAAAGTCTTCTACATTTGTTTTGTTGTTGTTTCGAATAATGTTTTTGCAGATATTACCTACGATGTTTGTCATATTCGTTCTAGACAACAACATACAAGATAGTGAATCGCTGATGGTATTGTTGATGATATTCAACGCAAAGACACCATCCGTGCATATTCCTGCTCTTGACATATTTTTTAGATTATTTCTATCGATATCTGCAAAATACACGGGCAACATTTTGGTTTCTTCCAAAAACACTCCACAAATGTTTTGTTGTATGCTATTGTCGGTGATAGAGATATTCACACTTCTCATTGTGCCTTTGATTCCATATTCTTTATTATTGGATAGAATGTTATTGCTTATATTGATTTTGTTTGTCATCTCAAACTCTATTCCATTGATATCATTGTCTTTGATGATGGATTTAACAACTTGAATATTGGCAGATAACGTATCTACGTATAAACCTGTTCCTTCGAAATTCTTAATCGTCACGTTATTTACAGATGTATTCTCAGAAGATTGAATATAAACCGCATTTCGATATCGCTTATCGAGAGTTTTTTGGTTTATTTTATTACCATCAAACACCAAGGATTCGACTTTAACATGATTTACATTTTTCAACCTCAAAAAACCTGGTTTGGACCAATTCGAAGCATTATTCGTTAATGATATTACGGTATATCCCAGTCCTTTGATATTCGTATTATTGGAACGTATCGTGATTTGTTTCTCAAACTGATATAGTCCTTGTTCAATCAACAAGGTCTTTGGTTGTTTCAGTTTTTTACTATATTCTATGTATGTAAAGTAGTCTGCAACTCCCTTGAATGCATAGTGAAACGCATCTGTCGATGTTTTCTCAACGATGATGTCTGCAGAAGAACTCCAACCTATCTTGATGGTTGTTTTTGGCCATAATTGTCTGAATAAAATCGGTATGGTTGCGTTTTCTGCAGGACCAATCGGTTCGATTTCGACATCTTGTTGTTGTCCTTGGACAACGATCAACAAAAGTGATACACAAATTATAAAACGTTTCATCTTGATTTTGAAATGCTTGGTCATATCATCATATGATATATTCAAATTTTTTCGCTCGTATCTGACAAAAAAATTTGAAAGTTTATTTATAATGGTATGTATCACACGACAAAATGGAGACAACGACTTATAACTATATTCAACTGGCTCTTGTTGCTGGAGCATGGTGCTTATTTGCTCCATTAGGATTGACAATTGTGCTTCACCGTAAATGGTTTCAATATCAATTTATCGGTCTGCGAATGTGGTTTCATTTGCATAGGTTGTTTATGATATTTGCTGTATGTGCTTATTATACTGGTGTGGGAATTTACTTTGTTGTCGTTAAAGATACACTTGTGATGAATACCATGCAAGAAGTATATCAATGGATGATGGTTGCTGTCGGTGGAATGCTCTTATTTCAATTGACGGGAACATTATTGCGACCACCTCAAACACATGAAAAACGAACCCTTTGGAATTCTGTGCATAGACTTTCTGGAATCGTTGTTTTATGTAGTGGTATCGCTTTGGTATATATCGGTGTGTATATCATGGTTGAATATATGGGAGAATCTTACTATCTTTGGATCGTTCCGATGTCAAGTTGTTTGTTCATCATTCTCATCCTTAATATCTTGATTCCTTGTTTCAGGTCAAAAGAGACTCTTGAAGATATTGAAGAAAACAAAAATGAAAACATGAATGAATTCCCTGTCATGACAGAAAATACAGATACAAATATCGCGTGATAGAAAAATTATTATATTATTTTTTTATTAGAGCGTAAAATCGTCACATTTAAATATATAAAAAATTTGAAATATATATATGTATAAAACAAGATAATACACTAAAATGAAATTCACATTTATCGATTTGTTTTGTGGTATTGGTGGGTTTCATCAAGCACTTTCTGCTTTGGGTGGGAAATGTGTTTTTGCTAGTGATATAGACAAATATTGTCGTGATGTTTATGAAAACAATTACAAAATACAACCTGAAGGGGATATTACCAAAATAGCGACGACAGACATTCCTTATCATGATGTATTGGTAGGGGGATTTCCATGCCAAGCACATTCAAACGCAGGACATAAAAAAGCATTTGATGATAAGCGTGGAAAACTTTTTGATGAAATCATCCGCATAGCAAATGACAAAAAACCAAAACTGATGTTGCTGGAAAACGTAAAACACATCAAAAAGGTAAAGAACGGTTCGGTTTATAAATACATTTATCAAAAACTTGATGATATTGGATATCAAGTCCAAGACGTAGAAATAAGCCCTAATCAGTTGGGAGTTCCACAATTGAGACCACGTGTGTATTTTATCTGTGTGCGGAATGATATTTTCGAGGAGCACAAGTTCCCTGAAAAAATAGAAATCATACCTAATTTTGAAGAGAAAACAACCATATTTGATTCAAATGAAGAAAATACGCAAAAATATAAAATTTCAACAGAATTGATAGAAGTGATAGATGCTTGGAATGAAATATTGTCAAAAATGGAAAAAGGACAAAAACTGTCCGTACCAATTTTATTGGAAGAGTTTTGGAAAACTTATGACACGATGGATAATATATCGGATTGGAAACAAATATATATTAAGAAAAACAAAGAACTTTATAAAAAATATCAACCAATTTGGGATGATTGGTATGCAAAACACAAAGATTTATTGAATAAGAAAACGATATATTCAAAACTAGAATGGCAAACAGGAGAATTAAAAGGAAATGATACGATTTGGGATTATTTTATCCAAGTTCGTCAATCTGGAATCCGTGTGAAACGCAATGACAATTTTCCGACTCTAGTAGCAATCGTCCAGGTTCCTATTTATGGAAAAGAGAAAAGATATCTAACTCCACGCGAATGTGCACGTTTGCAGTCCTTTCCTGATGATTTTGTGATACATACAAACGACAAGATAGCTTATAAACAATTTGGAAACAGCGTCAACGTGAAAGTTGTAAAGTTTGTCATGGAAAAAGTGCAAGAACATATAGATTTCAAGGACGTGCAAATTTCATGAATCGTGTCTTTGCGTAGTTTGAAGAGAAACATATAGAATATATCGAAATAAAATAATTCTAAACTTATAAATAAATGACGATATTAATGATTCTCTTATTGATTGCTATTCTCGTTGCCGTGATATGGTTTATTCGTAATTTGATATTTGTAATCATAAGCATCTGCGTCGTTGCTGTGATTATCTATTTACTACTGAAATACAAGTATCATCAATACTTGAAAGAACAAAATGAAACAAAATAGTTTTTTAGTTTATCGTGAATTTATTTTATTTTATTTTATTCAAAACCTGGAAACTGTTGCTTGATAAACATTTCTAGTTTTTCAATCTTACTCTCGAGCGTTTGTATCTTTAGATTGGCTTCTGCTAATTCTGCTTGAGTCATCTCTAAATCTTGTATCGTTTCTTGTTGTGCTTTGATGATATAAGGCGTGAATTTACCATAATCCAAACCATAATAGAGTGGTTTGCCGTCATTGTCTACAGGTTCATCATGATAATGTTCAGGTGCATCACATAAAATACCTCTACTTACATTTTCAGGTGTGCAAGTGCATCTGGTATTTTCAAATATAGGTCTCATTTCAGGGAAATATTCATAAACTTCTTGTGCTATAAATCCATAAGAATAACCGTTGTTTTCGTTCCACACGAATTCACGAGGTTTTAGGTTCATGAGTAGTTCTTTGGTGCTTCTCATATCAATGATGTCAGATTTCAAACGTCTATCGGAAACCGTCACCACACCATTTAGTGTATTGTTGATGGTCACATTGTTTCCGGAACCATAACGATTGAAATTTAAGTTTCCTCCCAAGGAACTAATTTGCCATGGAGTATTATCTGTGTCTGAACCGTATATATACATGGTTGAATTTGTATCATATCCTAAAATTCCTGAAATATTGGATGATGTGCCCAAATGTAATCCTTTTGTAAATCTACCTGCACCTGTTGTATCAAATCTTGTAATAGGATTGGCATTGTTTATACCAACACTTCCTGCGTTATCGAGTGTCAAACCATAATAGAGTGCTGCATTGGAGTTGGCGCTTCCCGCAGTACCATATACCATATGAAGTCTATTGTTTAATTTGTAAAGCTGGAATGGGGAAGTAGTGCCACTGTTTTTCCATCCATTGTTGTAATATAAATCAAAGTTGAGAGATGTATTGTTCGAAGACCAATTGAGTAGATTGAAGGAAGGATTACTTTCGTTTGCTGTATATACGGATATATGAGGGGCAGCCATACTTCCATAGGAAGAACTTGTTAATATAAGACCTGTTGTTGTCGGAGCACCAGGAGATGAAGCAGTATGAACCCCATCACCTATGATTCCTAGTTTCGTTCTTGTAGTTTTCGTAACTGTTAGTCCATTATTAATCGTAACATCTCCTGTTTGTTTGTTTATTGTCATCCTGCTCACAACTGCGTTATTGGACCTTATTGCGAAGTTATGAGAAATATAGTAATTTTGTTCAAAAGTCTCCCAACAATCTATCAAATCAATACCACCAAAACCATTATTCGTATTGAAAGTCATCGCCCCATTGAAACCAAATGGTGGTACATAACTAGTAGCACCAGCATTTTTGTTGATGAATAACGTATCATTTGCTGTTAATGTACCTGTAATTGTACCTCCAGATAAAGGTAAATAATTGGATACGACATTACTCAAAGCATACTTAGTAGTTAATAAAGTACCACCTTCTCTTACATTGGTTGCGTTTATAGTTCCATTCGCATCTAATGTGTAACTTGGCGTCGTCGTTCCTATACCAACATTACCCGTTGGACTGATATACATTCGGTCATTTGCACCATTCGAATTTGTAATATTACTCACTGTTGCATCATTATATGTTTGGAAACGCAAACCGGGTGCTCTTAATGTGATCGTATCTACGCCAGAACCATTTTCTGGATCATTGGAATGGAATAGTATCATTTCCGTCTTCTCATTCGATGAACCTTGACCGGATGGTACAACTCTTGCAGTGATGATGGGATTTGGATCACCTGATATACCACCTAATGCTATTCCCGAATCGAATGTCGCTGTGCTTGTAACCCTCATCGTGCCTGACACATCCAATTTATAACTGGGATTGGATGTGCCTATACCTATCAAATCTCCTGTCGTCATTACCATGGTGGGTTGCGTCGTTCCAGAAACATTAGTACCATCTGTGCTTCGACCTATAACCAAAGGTCTATTATAGTATGCTAACGCATTTATCCCATTCGATTTGGCTGCCAAGTATAATTGTGCATTACTTGCATTAGCGGTATCACCACTCTCCACACGGATACCTACTTCAGAAGTTGCGTTGAATATATGTAAGTTCTTCCCTGGAGCGGTAGAACCTATCCCTACGCCTGTACTCGTGACCGACATTGCTTGTTTTGTGCCAACGACATTATTCGAGTCACTTGTTTGCCATACGTAGAAATCAATAGCGTTATCTGTATTATCCGCGCCTCCAAAATGTCTTGATTTTATCGTATGCATAAAAGTATTTGTGCCATTCCAACCGAGTAATAATTGATTATTACTGAATTGATTTGCGCCATTACCGTTTCGGATGAGACTTGTACCATTCACATCTAATTGATAAGCAGGTGTTGTGTTCAGACCTAAACCAGTAGTCGTCAATCTCGCTTCTTCTGTACCTCCTAATGTAAATGCTATCGTAGAACTTGCAGGACGATACATACCCGTCGTCAAATCATTCGACCAAGTATGACCTGGTGCGGATACTGTATCTGCAACAGGACCTGCCAAATATCTTGTCGCTACCACATTACTTGCCACCATATTACAATCTGTGATATTCACGACGGTTAAAGTGCCTGGAACTGTTAAATTGGAGAAACTTGCGTTGCTTCCATTGAATGTAGGTGCATTGATGGTTGTGCCAGTTAATGTGCCTGTCAATGTGCCTCCTGCTAAAGGTAAGAATGGAGCATTGGATAGGGCATATTTCGATGTGAGTAGAGTTCCACTTTCATAGAGGGTTGAAGCATTTGCTGTTCCTGATACATCCAATTTATAACTGGGATTGGATGTACTTATACCTAAACTTCCATTGGATGTGAATGTAAAATACTCTACTGCTGCACCTGCACCCGCACGAACACGAAGGTTACTCCAATAATCGATAAATGCGTCTGTACCACTATGATGTACTCTCATGCGAGCATTGGAATCACCGTTATTCGTAATCCATAAACTATTACTACTATTCATGAATAACGTTCCTATTCCAGTATCACCTGATTTTTGAATGTATTTACTGGTCAATAATGTACCTCCTTCTCTTATCGTTGTCGCATTTGCAGTTCCATTCACATCCAATTTATAAGATGGATTGGATGTGCCTATACCAACATTCCCTGTTCCTTTGATCCTCATTAATTCGCTCGATGAATTCGAATTCACACCTACATTGAATGCATAATCACTTGTAGATGTATCTACTTGGAATCTGAATAAACTTGGATTGACGCCGATGCCATAAAATACATGTTCATTACTTGCAGAATCCCATAATACGATATGACGGTTCGTTGAAGTATCATTCGTAAATCTTAATTTTGTGTTGCTGTTGTTTGTAATAGTTAGGTTTGATGTTAAAAAACCACCTGATAGAGGCAAATAATTTGATACTACATTACTCAAAGCATAAGTCGTTCCTGCAGTAGATGATAACAGATAATTTGATAGAATGTTGCTTTGAGCATATTTTGTGGTTAATAAAGTTCCTCCTTCATACATGGTTGTTACGTTTGCTGTGCCTGATACGTCTAATTTATAAGATGGATTTGATGTGCCTATACCTACTAAATCTCCTGTTGTCATTACAATGGTGGGTTGTGTAGTTCCTGATATATCGTTTCCATTTGTGCTCCTACCTATAAACAAAGGTCTGTTATAGTATGCTAGAGCATTTATTCCATTGGACTTGGCCACCAAGTATAATTGTGCATTACTTGCATTAGCGGAATCACCACTCTCCACACGAATACCTGCTTCTGAAGTTGCGTTGAATATATGTAAGTTCTTACCAGGCCCTGCAATTCCCATTCCAAGATTTCCTGTTATGTTTCCACCTGCAAGTGGTAAATAATTTGATAATGTATTACTTTGAGCATATTTTGCGCTTAATAAAGTCCCTCCTTCTCTTATGGTGGTGGCATTTGCTGTTCCAGATACATCAAACGTATAAGAAGGATTTGATGTGCCTATACCAATATTTGATAAAGAGTATATATTCGAAGTATTATTCGTCCATCCTACCCCACCTCCACCACTTGTAAATATAGAACCATTTTGTCGTAAGTTTCCTGTAAAGTTGATATCGCCAGAGACATCTAATTTGTATGATGGGGTCAATGTTCCAATACCAACATTGCCAAGTTTGGATATGACCATACGATTCAACAAAGTACTATTGGACAATGTCCAAAACGCATGAGAAATATATGAAGGATCAAATGTATTACTATTCATCCAACAATCTATATAATCTAAACCTCCAAATCCATTTGTGCTATTGTGTGCCAGTGCTCCTCCAAAAGTGAAAGCAGGAACCCCACCGCCATTATTTTTACTTATATAAGTGAAACCTTGCGTCGTCAAGTCGTTCGTGATTGTGCCTCCTGAAAGTGGTAGATAATTAGATACCACATTACTCAATGCGTATTTCGTTGTCAAGTTGGAACCACCTTCACTTAATGTTGTTGCGTTTGCAGTTCCTGACACATGTAATTTATAAGATGGATTGGATGTGCCTATACCTACATTTGCACCACTCGTTATATTAAGAATTTCTGGTACTCCATAAAATTGTAATGATAACACATTACTATCACTACCATCTCCTGTGTGCGTATAGGATAGTTCTGCTTGATTCTTTAAACTATTTGATTTTCCAAAAGTTATATATTTTTGAGTATTATTACTCATGTTGCTGTCAAGACAACTTATAAATCTTGTTGTATCTGTTGAAGTCCCTACTAATATATTTGTTGATCTTGTTGTTCCTGATACATCAAGTTTATATGATGGATCTATTCCTAAACCTGTATTACCTTCGACATATAAACCATTGACTGGTCCAACAACACTTGTAGAACCAACCGTTGTTCTTGCTAATTTTACATGACAATTACCTGATATGGTTGCAGAGTAAAATGTTGCTAAATTGACACTACCAAAAGAATTAATGATAAATGCTTTGTCATGTGCAGTAGATTGCAATGTTGTATTTGCTGTACTTCCTGTTCCTGATTGTTTAAATACCCATGGTCTTTCTGTACCTATCCTGATAACTTCATTTCCATTACCTGGATTTTGGACATCCAATGGAGATGCAGGATTTGATGTACCTATACCTAAACCTGTGGATGTTATTCTCATCTCTTCTGTTCCTGATATGGTAAAAGCTATATTGGATGTCGATGGATGATACATTCCCGTCGTCAAATCATTCGACCAAGTATAACCTGGTGCTGATACTGTATCAGTTGCTGAACCTGCGAAATATCTCGTTGCAAATACATTACTTGCTACCATGTTACAATCCGTTATATTCACGACGGTTAAAGTGCCTGGAACTGTTAAATTAGAGAAATTAGCATTGCTTCCATTGAATGTAGGTGCAGTGATGGTTGTGCCTGTCAATGTGCCAGTTAATGTGCCACCTGCTAAAGGTAATAAAGGAGCATTGGATAGAGCATATTTTGATGTGAGTAGAGTTCCACTTTCATATAGGGTTGAAGCATTTGCTGTTCCTGATACATCCAACTTATAAGATGGATTTGATGTACCTATGCCAACATTCCCAGTTCCTTTGATCCTCATTAATTCGGATGATGAATTCGAATTCACACCTATATTGAATGCATAATCACTTGTAGATGTATCTACTTGGAATCTGAATAAACTTGGATTGACGCCGATACCGTAAAATACATGTTCATTACTTGCAGAATCCCATAATACGATATGACGGTTCGTTGAAGTATCATTCGTAAATCTTAATTTCGTATTTCCTGTGTTTGTTATCGTAAGGTTGGATGTTAACGTTCCACCTGATAATGGTAAGTAATTTGATACAACATTACTCAAAGCATAAGTCGTTCCAGCAGTGGATGATAACAGATAATTACTCATACCATTACTTAAAGCATAAGTCGTTCCAGCAGTAGATGATAGCAGATAATTACTCATACCATTACTCAAAGCATATTTTGTGGTAAGTAATGTTCCTCCTTCATAAAGAGTTGTTGCATTTGCTGTGCCTGCTACATCCAATTTGTAAGTTGTATTTGAGTTTCCTATACCTACACTACCTGATTTATCTATACGAATACCTTGATTACTCGACCCCCAAAGACCCACTACTAAAGATCCTGTGTCTGCTGCGCCCATCGAACCTAATATTGCACTATCACCTGCTTTCACTATTCCATTCCAAGATGTTCCTGGTAAATTTACAAAATGCGAAATGCCATTTGAACTACTTGGATTCTCAACATTGAATAATGAAACCGTGCTCTGACCTATATTGGAAGATATTCTTGCTCTACCTGACACATCTAACGCAACAGTAGGTGTTGTATTTATACCTAAACCTGTGGATGTCAGTCTCATCTCTTCTGTTCCTGCTATGGTAAATGCTATATTAGAAGCAGCAGGATGATACATCCCTGTCGTTAAATCATTCGACCAAGTATATCCTGGTGCTGATACTGTATCTGCCGTAGGACCTGCAAAATATCTTGTTGCAGCCACGTTACTTGCTACCATATTGCAATCCGTGATATTCACGACGGTGAGAGTGCCTGGAACTGTTAGATTGGAAAAACTTGCGTTGCTTCCATTGAATGTGGGTGCGTTGATAGTTGTGCCTGTCAAGGTGCCTGTCAAGGTGCCTCCTGCTAAAGGTAAATAACTCGATACGATATTACTTAATGCATATTTACTACTCAATAAAGTTGCACCTTCGTATATATTCGTTGCGTTTGCAGTCCCTGTAATATCCAAGTCATATGTGGGGGAAACATTATTGATACCCAATTTAGCATTTACGATTAAATTAGACGCATTTACAGTTGTGGTGTTTTTATGTATCTTTAATGTACTCGTTGTATTTGAACCTCCACCAATAAGCCAACTATTACTTGATAATGCACGCAATAACACATCATCCGTCAAGGAGTCAGTAAAATAATAAGAATTTGTTTGGGCCTGTTCGATAGTTCCTGAAACTGGCATTTTACTTCTCTTTTATAATATAAGGGGGTTATTTTTAGGGACTATTTCATTTATTATTTTCACATATTTATCCAATGTTGCTCTTGACACCCAACCAATCTTGATATATAATGTTTTATTCAAACTTATCTGCAACATATGACAAGCAACCACATAGATCAAAATTGCGTTCACAATCGTTGGCGAAGACCCCATCATTATTTTTTTTTCTTTTCTCATCTCATCTAACAAACGAACATGTTTGATAACCAATCTCACTTTTTCTTCTGGAATCTCATCAATTTCTCTTACTTGTCTCGCCAAAGTATCTTCTTCTTGAATTGTTAGCATACTGTTGTTATAATCTGGAAACATCTTGTAAATCATCTTCAACGTTTTATTGAAACATAACGGATCTATACCCAAAGGTTCGTATATTTCTTTTGCATCACGTAGGATACATCTTTTATGTCGTAAATTCAACGCAATATATATACTACACGCAATAGAAGCCTTCAATGGTTGTCCTCTGAATATATATTTGTCTCTAATACTTTCAAACATCTTTTTTGCTTCCTTTTGAGTTTCTTCCGATAAACATAGGTTTATACAAGCACTTCTAAAATTATTTTCGATATCTTCGTTGTTTTGTTTTTCACCACAATAAACAACGGCTTTGGAGACAATGGTCGTTTTTTGAAGTCCATGATCAAACTCATCATCTTCATATATATAACCATGATCATTATAAAAAGAAGGATTGTAATAGGCATCTGTCATTACGGTATGACCTTCCGCAACCAAACCACAACAACGACATACGATATCACCATTTGTATAGTCTTCGATTAATTCACTTTTTCCACAGTCACGACAAACAAACGACATATCTATTTCTTTTTAGGTGCAACTTTTTTCTTGGGGGCAACCTTCTTCTTAGGTGCAACTTTCTTCTTGCCTCCTTTTGCACCTGTCACTTTATCAATAGTATCTTCTACACCTTTGATAGTTGAACCAATGAAACGTGCAGGAACTTGTGTAATTGGACGTGTTGCGTTATCAACACCTTTGATAACTTTTGATACAGGGGTTGCTATATATTTATCTACTTCACCAGCAATTGCGTTTGCAAGAGGTTTGAACGGAGATTTAGTGTTTGGCATGTTTTATATTCATAAACAAATTTTTTTCAAATCATGCACAATTATTTTTAAGACAGGATTTCATTGGATTTACTATTCTGCTCAAATGTTCTCTTAATATTGGTTTGATTTCATCATCATCTATTTGTCCAACCAAATCATCATATGCTTCTAATAAATTTTCTATATATTTATCCGTTGAAATTGTTAAATCTATATTCATTTTGTCTATGTAGTCGGCAATCATATTATCAACTTTCACTACTTGCTCTAGAATAAAAATATCTTTTGTCGGCATCTCTTCATTTGCTTTGCTTTTCGGTATCAAACTAGAATATAGAACACTACTTCCAATCAAAATATTTCTTCGGTTTATCCTTGTGGTATGATTTGGTTTTGATTTGACGAGACGATGTAATAAAGACATTATATTTATAATAAAACTTAATCTAAATTTATATCCCAAAAAAACAAATGTCAATATATATTATAGTAATCACCTATTCTAAACCTGAACAAAAATAACTTTGATACTTTCATATCTAAAACGCACAAACGATTAGCAGTCGTGCATTTTTATCATCAAAAATGTATTCCTTCACAAAAAATAATGAATCTATATCCATGCTGGAATAAAACATATTCTAAAGTTCTTTTTGGATATATGGAATATAATTCAGATAATCGTCCGTTATTCCAAAAGATAGGTATAACGCATTGTCCAACTCTATTTGTGTATCTTGATCAAGAAAAAATTTATGAAGCTACGGATTGTAAAGGTATTCGGCATGTCACTACTATTTTGAATAATTGGAAATAAACCATTTAAACGTGTTTTGATTTCAACCCAAAATTATCAATGAAGTTCACAAAATATTACGACGATGATGATGATGACGATTATCTGCCAACAGAAGAAGAGCACGAAAACGATGAAAACCTTATGATACCATCGAAAATTCTATTGGATGGTTGTGCTTCTATGCAACATATCTTGAATATTTTTTTAAGATACAAAGAAATGGTCGGGAATTGGCAAAATCTATTCTCGCTGATTATGGTATCTGTAAGAATAAATAAACTTTTTTGTTGATATAATATAATGTCAAAACTTGTAGAGTTCTTTTTTCAATTGACCATCCAGATTAAGTTGTATCATTGGATGACGTTATCTTATTCTAGACATAAAGCAAGCGATGAATTATATCAAAAAATATTAGATTTATCCGATAAGTTTATGGAAGTTTATATCGGTAAATATGGAAGACCGAAGATGACATCATCAGCAAATTCTGCAAATACAATTTCTTATACTCCCATGAATGACACAAACATCATTCATTATTTAAAAAAAACAAATGATTTTTTGACAAATACAATCTTGAAACATTTACATGGTGAAAAAGACACGGATTTGTTAAATATTCGTGATGAACTTTTAGCCGCTATCAATCAAACCATTTATCTATTCACATTGGATTAGTGGTAAAATGGAATTCTGTTTTTCATTCAATACAATCTTACAAGGACCGTATAATTGCCGTTCATTTCTTATCCATGTCCAAAAGTAAGGTGTATTATCTATATAAACGATGGTTGGAGCATAAATATCTAAATCTAAATGATTTTCTAGTATTTGAAAATCTGGGTTGAAAGCATGTAAAACGTTTCCATCAAATTCTCCTATCCAATAAATTGGTTTCTTATGCTCACAAGAACCACCTAAAATCCATGTATTGTTATTCAATTTTGCAATAAAAGGACATTCTAACACAACTGGTTCATCTATGGATGCTATCACACCTTTGTATTCCCACTTTCTACAAGGAAAAGTATCATCACCTTTATAAAGTAGAATATTTGCTTTTTTATCCCATCCAGAACCTATCAGTATATAGTATTCATTATCGTATTTGAAAACAAATGGATCTCTCCATCCATAAACATTCGTAAAAGGTGGATACTCTAAAAAAGGCATCGCAAACTTGTGAAATACATCTCCGTCTTCACTATAAGCCATGCATTGTGTCTCTTTGGTTTTTGATTCATTTTCACGAACCACACCTGTATATACACTATAAATTTTATCATTACAAGTCATTGCACAACCACTAAAACAACCATCTCTATCATATTCGGTGGATGGTTTCAAACTACGTTTTTTGTTGATATTCCAATTTTTCAAATCATAGCTCGTAGCATGTCCCCATCCTATTCCATATTTCCATGTTGTACTTCTCGGCAAGTATTGAAAATACAAATGATATTTACCTTGAAATTTGACCATTCCATTGGGATCATTTATCCATCCTGATTGAAGTTGCATACATACAATATATATAGAATTTTATTTTATTTTCATCCTATCATACGCCCAATTTACTAATAAGTGAATCGCCTGTTTTTCTAGTTTATCTATACTCGATATATCTAAGATTACTCCTATTACTGGCACTAAATTGTCTAATGATTCTAATATATCCGTTAATCTATTTGCACACCAATTTTTCTTGTGTTCATCATTATCACCTGGAACAAGTTCAAAACTTTCTTCCATTACTTTTATTGCCATTTCTTCCACATAGGAGATTGTCGTTTTATCAGGATTACTCATTGCTCAAACTCATACTTTATATGAAGAAATTATATAAAATGTAGTGCAGTTCATCAAAATCTATCAACCCTGAAAATCGTTGATTCGAGAAATAAGTTTCAATATCTCGTTTCGTAATCATCGTCAGTGATTCATTTTCTATCAACTGTTTGATTTTATTATAGATATTCTTACTATATTCATGATATTCGTAATACTTGTTTGAATAAAATACATCAGGATACAAGTCTTTATATTTATGATCTAATGGATAAACTGCAATGTGATATAGACTTGTCTTATCTAAAAGAAGTTGTTGTATCAAAGATTTCACAATCTCGTCAGGATAAAGAGATGTTTCCTTTGTATCTATCAAGAAATTCAATCCATTCAAGAACGATATCTGCTTTATTTCATAAGGAAAATCTTTTTGTATATATTGATGCACTAAGTATTCATCCACATATTTATAATTCCTTAAAGGAGTCAACTGAATATCATTGCAAGTCAATGCACATTCCGATAATAATGGATATTTCGCACTCTCCACATGTTTCCAAAAAATATCATATTGGTTTTCTGTCAAAATAGTTTTAGAAAAAGATTTTATTTTTTGGATGTTGTTTGACTTGCTATAAATCAATTTGTCGAATATATTTTGGCTATATTTTAAAGTGATGTAAAAATCGGTGTATTTTCCGTCATAGATGTCAAAATCATATTGTGATATACCCTGATAGAGTCTAAGGTCACATGGTAAATCTATGATTTCACCACACCATAATTGTTTCGGTTCATTATTTGATGAATGTCGTATTTTCCATATATCAATATTTTTCATAACCGATAATTTTTCTTCTATATTGCTCAATCTCTCAACCATCATATCGAAAGCATTGATAAGAATTTCATCTTTGTCATTCATTATTATACATAAATACTTTCTTTTATATCGTCTTTTCAGACATAAAAATTATGATTAATAATAGCGGAGTGTATATCGTGACAATCTGTCTGCATCTATTCATATGTTTTATGATATGTTTAGGTGTTTGAATATGTTCAAATATAACATTCAAAATCTTTGATGCCATCATTAATTTTGTCACGACCGAAAAATCATTTTGTATAATAGATAATGTATGTTGATAATGGTCTATTTTATTCGTATGTATCATCAACTCTATCACATTACTATTAATACTTATCATGTTTAATGCTTCATCCACGTTTCTGTGAACCTTATGTATTCGTTTTACCAAAAGTGTTTTATCTGGAGGTTTGACTTTGTGCACTTTTTTGAAAGCAGTTTGTAATATTTTCATTTTTATATAGTTATATATTTTTTATGTCTCCAAAATGTTTATATACTTTTACATTAAATCATCATGTACTCCTTACAACAATCACATCTCAACAAACTCTTGAAATTAAAAACAAAGAACCTATCTGTTTTTGTTATCATTTCTGATAATCAAACGTCTTTTCGTTTCATTACCAAACAATTGGAACCAAAAGGTTTAAACAGTTGTTAGATTTTTTACTTATTTTTATTCAAAATAAAATTACTTAAAGAAATAAAGTTTACTATATTTAGTATGAATGAAGAGAGTTGCTACGTTAAAATCGGAGAAGCTGCAAAACAAATCGGAGTCTCTCATTCAACATTACGAAGATGGACAAAGAATGGAACAATCCCATCAACAAGACTGCCATCAGGTCATAGAATCATCGATATTTCAAGGTTCTCAAAAAACGAAAAGAATGAAGAACGTGAAAAGAAAATCATCTTCTATTCAAGGGTCTCAAGTCACAAACAAAAAGACGATCTCGAAAGACAGAAGCAATACCTTCAAAACAAATTCTTCAAAACAAACCAAAAACAAGAATTCCAACATGTTTTCGATATTGCATCCGGACTCAATTTCAAAAGAAAAGGGCTTATCAGAGTTTTGGACGCAGTCAAAAATGGAAAAGTACAAGGAGTTGTCGTGGCTTCAAGAGATAGATTGGCAAGGTTTGGATTCGACCTCATCGAATGGATATGTTGTGAATACGGAACAAAAATCTTGGTTCTCGATGACGAAAATTCAACGCCAACCGAAGAACTCGGAAAAGACCTTTTGTCCATCATCCAAGTTTATTGTTATAAATGGAACGGAAGTAGAAGATACAAAAAAACCAACAAAACTGAAGAAGACTCTTAAGTTGAGATTATTTCCAACAAAAAGTCAGAAAGAGATATTAAACAGATGGGCTGGTTGTGCAAGATATACCTATAACAAGACACTTGCTACTATAAAGAAACCAAATAACACTCTTAAAAACTGGATGCATTTACGGAATAGATATGTTACCTCTAAAAGTAAGAATTCTATCAACTCTTTTTTCAATAATAAAAGATGGCTTTTAGACACTCCAAAAAGTGTAAGACTATCTGCAGTTCAAGAAGTGACAAGAAACCTTAAGTCATGCTTTACAAATAGAAGAAATGGTAATATTGAAACTTTTGTGATGAATTTCAAAAGTAAGCGTAAAGAGCAAAAAGATGGTTGGAGTATTGGAATCGAAAAAAACAATGTAGTCAAAAAAGGAGATATGTTGGCAATATTTCCAAAATATCTTGGAAATATGAAGTATGGAAGGAAAAAGCAATTGCACAAACTCATCAGTGGATCAAAACCTTGTTATGACCCAAGAATACAAAGAGACAAATTTGGAGACTACTACTTATTAGTTGTAATGGAAGTATCTGTAAAACAAATTCCAAAGATTCACAATTCTGTAGCAAGTTATGATCCTGGAAGTGTAGTATATCTGAGTGGATATAAACCTTCTGGAGAAGCTTACTTAATCGGAAAAGGATGTGATGAGAAACTATTATCTTTACTTGAAGAGCTTGATAATCTTATGTCTCTGAGGGGAAAAACAAAAGGTCATTCTCAAGAAGTGGTAAAGAGGAAAATAATAAGGTTAAGAAAAAAAATTCACAATCTCAAAGCAGAATTACATAACCAAGTTAATAATATTGTTGCAAAGAACTCATCACTCATCCTATATCCCAAGTTGGATACTCAAAAACTTACCTTGAAAGAAAGAAGGCAGTTGAAAACCAAGACTGTTCGACAAATGCTTAATCTGGGACACTGCACCGCTTACGAAAAACTCAAGAACAAATGCCTTGAGCATGGAAGTCATCTATTAACAGTTTCAGAGGCATTTACAACAAAAACATGTTCTTGTTGTGGAAAGCTAAATAATTGTGACAATAATAGAATCTTTCGATGCTCTTGTGGATTTAAGGCGGAACGCGATATCAACGGAGGACTTAACATTCTCCTTCGTTCTATAGATTAATTTGCATATGGAGAGTTGGCTCCTAATTTTACTCTGATGGAAACTAGGCTTTCTTGCTGCCTATGTGGATGGCCGAGTTAGTATGGCGAGGGTAGAACGCTCTGCTAGAGGATACTTGGTGGCAATAAGTGTTGTTGATGATATTTGAGTAATAAAAATCTAACGGTCCACCATCCGTTTTCTATATATTTGTCGATAAAACACCTAAAAAAGAAAGGGTATGCGTATTATCATGTTGCAAAACATCTTTCACACATTTGGAGCAATGTAAAAAGTTACTGGATAAAACGAATCATGTCTATATAGAATTTCCATGTCATTTATTGGTGTCGAATGAACTTGAATATGATGAGATACATCCTATTGTGAGAAAAATAACATGTCAAGAATCAAGTCATATCAAAAAACCTTGTATATTCCTTGGTCTTTCATTTCAATAAATTTTTTTACGATAGTATTGTTTATTGTATATTTACGAACACCATCATATGCTTGAATAATATCGAAACAAATTTCATACGAAATCATATAATAAATCAAAATCATATTGCAGAAAAGAATAAAATAATTGATGGATTTCAAATGTTTCGTAGTCGTCAAGATATCTGTGATTTTTGTGTTCTCGTTTTGGGTTTGTAATGCATATTCTCTTGGAAAACGCCAAAAAACATCATATTCCTCTTCACGGAAGATTCTTGATTTATCTGTTTTACCATCATCATACTTGAACGTACATACCACATAAGATTTTGAGTCATCATAACGATGAACTTTTTTCACAACACCGCTCAACCATTCTCTTACGATCGTTCCATCTTCTAGTTCGAAATCCCATAATGTTTCTATCACACATCCACGAGTGATAATATTATAAGACATATTTTTTAAGCTTATTCTAACATAATTCTGTTCTCTTTATATGGTAATATATCAAAACTAAAAACATAATCATTCGCAAATCATCATGAAAAACGAAAAAAATTTGAATCATATATATTTGTGAGGATTATACATCAATCGTAGGATAATAGTTCGTTCGTTAAACATAAATATAAAAATGAATACTTTCCGCATTGTTCAAATTGGTTGTGGGGTTGTAGGGGGACCTTATGCTCAAGCATACAAATCTGCAGGAAATGATGTATTCGGTATCGAAGCAAATCCCATTCTAGTGGAAAAGTATCAAAAAGAATTCCCGATGTTTCATATCAATGATGATATTTCTGTTTTGAAAGACATTGATTTCATTATGATTTCAATCAATACACCATTGAAAGGTGATGCACTTGATTTATCATACCTATTCAGTTCTATCAAAAATGTTGCCACAATCTGTAGAAATAGCAAAAATCCTTTGGTCATTATTCGTAGCACAGTTCCTCCATTGACCTGTAAAGAATATAAAAAGTCTTTGGAACAAGAACTTCATAAACCTGTTCAAGTGCTTTTCCAACCAGAATTCCTTCGTGCCTGTAGTGCTTACGACGACGCAATGAACCCTTGGCATGTAGTTATTGGTAAAGACAAAAACACAGATACGACAGAACTCAAGAAACTATATGGCATGTTTATTGATTCCAAAAAAATTACTGAAATGTCGGTAGAAGAAGCGGAATTCCTAAAAGTTATGCATAATTGTTTCAACGCAAATAAAATCAGTTTCTTCAACAACTGTCATCTGTTGGTGAATAATATCAATGCTCGTCATGATATTGATATCGATGTCAATAAGATTACAAATACTATGATTCATACTTGTGAAGGATTACTGAATCCTAAATATGGGACGAAAGCAGGACATGCATACTACGGCACTTGTCTTCCTAAAGATAGCGCAGAACTAGCTCGTCTAGAAAAACTTTATAATATCCCAACAACTCTTTTCCAATCCGTCGTTGATGTAAATAATGTTGTGAAAAGTATGGATAAAGAAGAAATCCTCGATGGAGACTTCCATGTAAAGTTTAATCAACTATCCTGTTCTACGAACTAACACAAAAACAATATTTGGTAATATGTATTGATTCTTTTTTATTCATAGTCTGTATTTACTACCATATTATTTATAATGAAAGATCCTGAATCTGTATATACATTCCACAAATCATACTTTTCGGTATGTGGTAATACTCTGCTTTTCCCACAAATATAATCATGAGAAGTTTTATCTTTTCTATTGACTAATCCATAATGTAATTTTCTTCCACAACTCAAACTCGTCCAATACAAGGTATGTAAAAAGTCTTTGGATGGTATATCCTTCGTATTCATGTTGGATTGTATCATTCCATCTGCTAAACCTGTTATATACGCCATATCTCCACAATAGAATAATCTTGGTAATACCATATGACTTTTACCCAGAAACTCTTCAAATATGACGAGAACGCCATTATAAGCAGGAATACAGAAATCTTTGGAGCGTTTCAAAGGTCTATCGAATATTTGCGTTCCTATGGTAGGAAATAATTTATTTATGAAGTGAATTAGTTTTTCCATCACAAAACGTTTGTCATTCGGAAATCTAAAAACCGCTCCCCTATATTTGTTCAAGGAACCTACACGCAAGAAACAACCAAACACGTATCCTATTTCATAGGATGGTTCTAAACGTATTCCCATTTCATAATAATCAAACGTATTGGGCATATCCCATTGGTATTGTGAAGGAGTTGCTAAATAATACTTGCCTAAATCTTCATATCTCGACCAAATCGTTTCATTTCCATCCCAACAGAGTATATGCTGATTTTGATTACAAATCAATGACTCGTAAAATATCAAAGACTTTACGCTCATTAATGGAGAATGTTTTGATGATTTCACCGACCGTATTTTTTCAACTTTTGTTGGAAATCCATATTTATTCATCAAATAGTCTCCGATTTTCAGTTTCGAAATATGTTGATATGATCCATTGCTTTTCAACACAAACCCATTCATTATTTATTATAGATTATTATTGGTAATTTTATATTTGTATTTCTATCCAATTGTATATATGCTGAAAATTTATGGGGATTATTTTTATATAAAAGTCTTGACAGTTCTTGGTGACAAATGGTTTGTATGATAAGATATATCTGTTGATGTATATCTTTATCTTTATTTGATAAAATATGTTTTCTTATTTTTTTGTCAAACTCATCCTGCATATCTTGATTCAAGGTCGACATGTGCAAAAATAAGGTTTGCATTTTATGTTGATTCGAAAATATATAATCACCATAAACTTTCCAACAAAGTTTCATAAAGTTTCAAGGATGTTGGATTATCGTATATTTCTCTATGAAAAGGGAGTGAACCATATATCAATACAAACGTTATTTTTTGTACGTCTCTGAAAGACACTTTTTCTTTATTTAAATAATCGATAAACATTTTTTCAAATGGTTCTCTATAATAATCTTTTGGTAGCATCCCTTTTTGTATCAGATAATCAAAACCTACAATAGACTGGTAAAGTTTTGCATAATCATACATTGCATCACCTCCCAAAGATAAAGTGTCTCCTAATTTTCCCCTCATATCTATCATATACAGTTTTTGAGAATAATGATGCCATATCAAATTGCTAAACCAAAAATCTCCATGAATACAATTCACGATTCTTGGTTCGTAATATTCGAAAAATATTTTTATATTTTCTAATATCTTTGATGGTTTCATATCGGTAAGTAAATTATATATATTCGAATGTTGTTGCACACGCTGTTCCAATTTCACATGATAGTTTTCCATTACCAATGTCTTGTTGAGAAAAGGTTCATCCGTTATCTGTGAATGTAAGACCGATAACATATCTAAAACTTGCTTGAATATCCGTTTTGCTAAACTTTCATTCGTATATAATTGCCCTATAGTAACACCATCAATCCATTCCATCAAAACACGTTGAGTTTCTACTTTGATTAATTCTGGCAAGTAAAGTTTGATTGAATTTGGTGCATTTTTGACATAATAAATATATCCTGCTAAAATTTCTGGCTTATCGTATTTATAGCATAAATTTTCCGTTATTTTTATGACTTTTTTATGTTTCATACTCTCAAGGTATAATCTGTCTAAACCATAATGATAGGAAGGATAGGAATGATAGGAAGGAATATCGATGAAATGAAATGGTGAAATTGCTTTATCATCGACATATATGTCAGCATAAGGTTTTCCAAATATCAATTCATGATAAGGTATATTGAGGTTCTTTAATGAATCTTTTGTAATCTCTCCCACCTTATCAATAATTTTATTCACATCACCTTGACACGTTTTCATATGTCTTGCAGTATAAATAATGATATAATGCTTATGATTATACAGATAACGTATGAAATCCACTATCGAAGGTATTGCCAACACCGATGTATAGTCTTTTTGGATGGTCGGTTGACTTACAATCGTATCATCTAAATCAAACACCCATCTCAATGGTTTTGGAAAAAGTTTCCCTTGTATGATTGCGTCTTCTATTTGTTCTCTTGAACCAATGGTAAAAGATAACGGTTTATCTTTATATATGACCAACAAGGAACGTCGTAATGCAAAACGAATAACTTCAGATAAAAAATAATCTTGATTGTTGAATGAAGACAGCATCATATGATAAAGTTTCTTGAATACCTTGAAAGACGGAAACCCATAACCTCCCATCATTATTCTGTCACTTTTGTTTTGTTTTTCTACTAGATTTATTACCATGTCATTTTGAGTGATGACATGACAATAATCCGTTTTATCTTGACTACTTATGAATGGTTTTGTCATAATCGTTATATGATCTTGTAAGCAATCCCATTCTGTATCGATATCGTATATGACATCGTTATCTAAAACCCAAAAAGGTTCGTCTAAATCATCAACCCTTGCGTTCAACCCTTGATATACAGACTCTGCTGCTCCTCTTGTATTAAAGGGCAATAACACATAATCCCAATGATGATCTGGAAATTCTTTCATGAGACTAAAAGGTAGAAATTTTGTTTCTTCATTCACAATGACGATAAACTTTTTGGGTTGCGATAAGGATTCTAACACGTATTTGTAATATGGAATCCCATATAGATGCTTGTATGGGTATTGATTTTTCCCACCAAATAACAAAATAAAGTACATTAATCTCTCAATGGATTATATTTTGAAAATTTATATTTATGATTTCCATACGATTTCGTTTTGACCACCTAAAAGTATTATCGTTCCATCATCATGCACGATCAAAGATTTTACTCCTTTACCACCTGTATTCGTTTGCCATCTGGGTGTTTCTTTACCCTCTATTGTCCCATACACAACAAGATTACCATCTTCGTGTAGGCAAACACGATAAGGTGGGGAACTTTCAGCACCTATCGTGTTTGTGCTCCAAACAGGTTCGTTGAATTTATAGAGAACCAAATTGCCATCATTTTGCATGATCAGTTTATATGTGTCATTGTCTGAAACCAACATTCTACCATTCAGCAAACACTCACCTAAATGCATTACACTTTTTTCAGTGGGATGGTTAAAATTATGGTCTACTTTCTGCGAATACTTACGATCAAACATTTGTGCAATTTTGATGGATTTAAGTCTTTCATGCCAATCTCCACCGATATATTTTACAATATAGGGTTTATCTGTTTTATTCGTAATCGACTTCATGTCGCCACTATAATTCCTATCATCAAAAAGCAATATGTTTGTATATGGTGAAATCACCATAGAGTTTGGTTGAATGTCTGTGGAATCTATAATAGGTATATTCATTCTAAATATTTTACTTTTACCTCCTAAATTCTCGAATTCGTATAAAATAATATAAGGTTCTATCAATTCTAATTTAAAGGATGATATTTTGGCTGAAATTTCATCTGGTAAGTTTATGCTTTTTATAGTGTCTTGATCGTTTTCAAACTCATAACTTTCGCCATAATATTCTTGTTCGTATAAAATGGCTCTTGTAAATGGGGATAAGGATATAGACTTGATTCTGTTATTCCAATTATTTTTTTTCAAGAGACTCGAATCCATACTTTGTCTAAAAACCTTTTTGTCTCCCTGAAAATCTAATTTATCATAAGTTATCATTACCGGACTGGTCTTTTGTAAGATAGATTGACTTTCTAAATCCACATAATGTTCCATAGTTTTGTTGGTGAGATAGAATAAAGTGATCATTAGTAATAACGCAACACTTGAAACGATAATGATTTCTTTCATATTTATTTATAGTTATTTTTATTTTTGTTGATATTATGAAATCAAGTGCTCCATATTTGACTATTATTATTCCAGTCACTATATACCGCTAATTTACCATCATCTGTGATAGATACCCTTTCACCTTTTCCGTGTGTATTTGAAGCCCACACTGGTGTTCCATTCTTGTCATAATAAACATAATTCCCATCATGTTGCATACATATATTACCTGGACTCACACGTCCCCACGTACCTGTTGCCCACAATGCATTTGGTACGGTTATACTATTTTTATAAACAACAAAATTGCCATCACTTTGTAGAATGGCTGCGTATTTTCGGTTTGGAGAAACCAAAAGATCATCTTTTCCTAAACATTCACCTTTATTTTGTGTATGTGGTCTGTTTTTAGCAAATGGCATTCCTCCTAATAATTCTACGCTAGATTTCCAACACCAATGATTTACATTTCCGTATCCGGTGACTCCATATTTTTCTTTATGTTGTTCTCCACATTGTAAAGGTTGAACATTGAAACCGTTTCGACGTTGAACTTCACAAGATTCTTTATTCGATTGCCAAGCACAATCTGTTGCGTTACCAGACATACATTCTACTTCATTTGTTGCAGAATTCACACGAAGAGGTGTATTTATACCATCCAAACAACGCCATCCTTTCGGTTCATCCGCAATCGTAGGTTCTGCTTCTTTTGCTTTATATTTCAGATAACATTTTACAGGATTTCCTTTACAACCCATATGTAAAACAGGTTTTTCATTAGGTTTGTTAGATTTCCAGAAATAACATCTTCCAGAATTTTTGTCATAATCCGTTGCAATACATTGAGAATCATTCAAACAATATTCGATACAAGATTCTTCGTTGTAGGTTTTGGAGGGCATATTGTGATACCAATTGATATCATCACCTCTACAACAACCATCAAAACCTTTCATACTATATGCCTCACGTTTCTCCAATTCTGATACGTAATTTTGTTTATTTATGATTTGATTGTTGATGTCTTGAACTTGAGCATTCAATTCTTGAACTTTTGCAGAGTTCTTTTTTGTCTCTTCTTCATAAGTTTTTTTGAACTTATTTTCATTATCTATTTGTTTTTTTGCTTCATTTGCTTTCTTTTCTTCTTCTAGTTTTAGTGCTTGGTCTAATTCTATTTTTCTTCTTTCCTCTTGACTTCTTTGTGAAGCAATATCCAACAGTTCTTGTGCTTCGCGTCGTTGTGTTTCTATCAATTGTGCTTCAAAAGCATTCACAGCAGACCTACCAGCACTTTCTAATTCCCTTATATCCGCCTCTGCTTTCTTCCTTATTGCTTCATACTTTTCTTGTTCTTTCTTTGCTGCATTTATTCTATCTTGAGCTACTGCAATCGCTTGTTCTGCAACAGCAACCCTTTGCAAAGCAACCTTTTCGTTTTCGATTGCTACTGCTACTCTTCTTTGAGCTTCTCTTATGCTGGCTTCTAATTCCGCAATATGTTTTCTAATTTTTTTATTTTCCTCGGTAAGTCTTATGACTTCTGCCTTTGCTGCAGCACAATCTGCAATTCTTTGATAAGATAATTGTTTTTTCATGTATTGTTCCATGGTTGCTTTTGATACATTTTTTTTGAATCTTACGATGCATCTACGAGGTCCATCCACAGGGTCGCTTTCATACACTTTATCTATGATCTTTGAATCATATAACTTATCATTCGCATGTGTACAAGCTGTAGGTTGATTATTGATATCATCACTCGACATATCTAATGCACATTCTTGTTCGTTTGGCATTTTAAACCAATCTAAATCCGTATTTACTACGTTGAAACTAAAGTTGGTTCCTTCTTTTGTAGGAATACTACAATAAGTGTTTTGTTGCGTTAAATTATTTTTGGCGTAATTTACAGATGATGATGATGTCAATAGATTATTAGATATATCTAAAAACTGTTCCCTCTTGACGAAAGTTAGCACTCCAACTACAACACAAATAAAAAGTAGAATAGTATTAAATACTAACATAATATATTTATTTCTCTATAGAAAACTTTTTAATCTAATTTCTACGATATACTGCATTCGCCCAACCACTACCACAATTTACTCTATCCAACATCTTCCCTTGACCTCCTTTTCCAGTGCATTCATACTTGCATTTATCTTCGGTTTTTCTTCCATGCTTGTCATATCCTGAATTACCACCCCAACATTCGGAGTTCCATTGCAATCCAAAATATTTCACATCATTCTTTTTAGCTAATTCAAAACAACTATCAACACTTGTTGCTTGACCGCTCATATATAATGGTAGTGCTCTGTCCCAATCATCATTATAACAACCCATATAAGTATACTTCTCATTCGTGTTCAAACCTTTTGGTATGATGAGAACAGGACGGTCTAATTCTTTCTGTATCTGAGTATTCAAACTGTTTATTTCACTTGTTTTTTGATTGATTTGATTTTGAATAATGGACTGTTCTTGTTTTGCTTGTTGTGCTTGATTCTGTAATTTTTGTGCATTTGCAGCTTCTAATGCTGCAGTCTGTGCAGCAGCGTTTGCAGCCGCTTTTTCTGCTTCTTGTACATTCTGAAGTCTTTTTGCATTTGCAGATTTTTCGTTCGCTAAAAGATTATTTGCGTTTGACACATTTGCTAATCTATTCATTTCCGCTTCATAAGCAGCTTTTTCTGCTTGCGTTTTAGCATTCTGCCAATAATTACGGACACGTTCCCTCTCCGCTTCTGCACGTTGTGCTTCTTCAAACGCTTTTCTTGCTGCAGTCTCTTCAGCGTCCGCTTGTCTCTGTAATCTTCTTGCGTTTTCTTCTAATTGTGATGCTTTTGCAAGTGCTTGGCGTTCTTTCTCTTCTGCTTCTGCTGCTTGTCTTAACGCAATATTTTCTCGTTTTGCAGTTTCACGTTCTTTTTCCTTTAATTGACGGTTTTCTTCACCTAATACAGATACTTGTCTCACTGCTTCAGAACATTCATTTATGTTTGTATAAGATTTTTGTTTTTTCAAGTAATTATACATCTCATCGTTACTTGGGTTATCTTTGAACTCGATGATACAACGTTTTGTTCCTTGAACTGCGTCATCAAAATATATATTTTTAACCAAAGTTGGGTCGTATAATTTATTATTTGTTAAAGAACAATTTTCTACGACATTTTCTATATCATCGGAACCCAACTCAACAGAACAGGTGTTTGGTTTGTTTTCTACATTATACCAATCCAACATCACATTTTCCGCTTTGAATTGAAATTTATCATTTGTATTTGTATTGATTTCACAATATTTGTTGGTTTTTTCCCTCAAAGAATCAGATAAGTTTTGATTTGCCTGTTTTGTCAGCAAGTTTGTCGCAACATCCGAATAAGTCTCTCTCACACCACCTTTATTCGAATTGTATATTATCAACAAAAGAACTGCAATTGTAATCAGAATTAATATTGTAATTACTATCATATTTATTTTTCACGAGATATTTTTATAATTCTATAATAAGATGTATTTGACGGGATTCATAAAAGAGTATATAAAATCCCAACCGATCGATATATTGAAAAATTTATCTTTTAGTTTGATTGTTCCAATTCAAGAAGTGGTTTTACCACATTATTATGGAAAACTCATCGATTCCTTATCACATAACAAAAATGTTGTCAAAAATATCGTATTTGTTCTTGCACTTTTTACGATTATAGAAATTGGTTTTATTATATCTGATTGGCATGACATTTCTAGTTTTTCCAAATTCCAAACATTTGCGAGAACACAGATTGTTAAAAACATAATGAATCAATATGAGACGGAATTCAAAGATTTGTATGTTGGGGAAATCATGTCAAAAATTGCAAAAGTTCCTTACACATTGGTCGTATGGTATGAAAGAATAAAGTATTACATCATCCCATACATATTGGTTTTTACTTTTGGAATAGGATATTTTGCTTATCATGATAAATTTTTGGGTATTGCTTTGATGGTCACCGCTATAACTTATATTATGATCATTCTAGGAGTTCCACAATATTTCTGTGGAAGTTCAGCAGCACAAAAAGATAAGATGATCAATATGATACATGAAGAAATAGATGATACCTTGAGGAATTTTATCGCTATGCATGGTGATACAGAAAAACAGAAACAGGAAATAGAACGATTGACTGAATTCGAAACATTATATACGGTAAAATTTGCAGAGACGATGAAATGTCTGATGAAAACAAAGGTTTATACATCGTTTGTCGTTTTGACGTTTATCTGTCTTTTTATAAGTCGTTGTTATTATCTATTGACTCTAAAAAAACTGACCACTGCAAAATTCGTATCTCTATTTTTAATCATTATCTATCTTTGTAATAGTATGATTGCTTTAGAAGGGCAATTAAGAGAAATGGTATTTGATTGGGGAACGATAACAGAATCTGATGAATTATTCAACACATTCTCAACAGAAAAATGGACCACATCGAAAGCAGTTTCTAATACGAATATACCACAGAAACAAGGTATAGGTATGATTGATGTTGTTTTCACTTTCCCTGAAAGCAATCATCCTATATTAAAAGGAATAACATTTCATGCAAATAAAGGTGAAAATATTGTTATCTTGGGAGACATTGGCTCGGGAAAGAGCACGATCCTTAAGTTATTGCTTAAATTCTATTCACCTGATAGTGGAATTATCTATTTAGATGGGAAAAATATCAACGAAATTCCTACAAAAATCCTCAAAAAACGCATAGGTTATGTACCACAACAACCTTTCCTTTTTAATCGTAGCGTTTTGGAGAATATCATGTATGGCACAGACAACATCGCGAGAATAGATGTCGAAAACTTATTGAACAAACTCAACCTTCAAAAAGAATTCGAAAATTTAGAAGATGGTCTGGACACAAAAGTCGGTAAAAATGGTTCTCGATTATCGGGTGGTCAGAGACAAATTGTATGGTGTGTAAGAACCTTATTACATAATCCAGATATTCTTATCATGGATGAACCAACATCCTCTTTGGATGAAAAATCAAAACAAACGTTGAGAACCCTTTTGAAAGCTTTGATGAACGATAAAACAGTATTTATCGTCACACATGATAAATCTATATTGGATTTAGCAACAAGAAAATTATACGTCAAAGACGGTAAGATTGTGGAAGGCACAAAACAGGAAACAAACTTTACGGATAACGGGTTCGTTATGAAAGGTGGATTGTTAGATAATTAGACAAGCCAGTTTGAATTGTCATAAAAAAATCGTAAATATATATATAAAGATAATATTATGATTATAAATAAAATGTATATGCACCATCGCAGTATGCAGCATATACATTCACCAGCAAATGGGAGAAAACGTTCCGTTCTTGTGAAAGCAGAGAGAAAGAGTTTAGATGATATCGTTGGGAATGTCTATAAAGCACAACAAATATTTAGCAAATATTCACAATCACAAGTAGATAAGATTTTCAAAGAAGCAGCTTTGGCAGCAAATGCTGCAAGAATACCTTTGGCAAAATTAGCATATGAAGAAACACAAATGGGATTATTAGAGGATAAAGTCATCAAAAATCATTTTGCGTCTGAGTATATCTATAACAAATACAAGGACTTACAAACATGTGGGATTATAGAAAATCATTTTGATTCTGGTATGTGTAAAATTGCAGAACCAGTTGGATTAGTGGCTGCTATTACCCCTGTCACGAATAGCACTTCTACAACCATATTCAAAACATTGATTTCATTGAAAACGAGAAATGGTATCATTGTGTCACCTCATCCCAAGGCAAAACACGCAACCGTTCAAGCCGCAAAAATAGTCCTTGACGCAGCTGTGAACGCAGGTGCACCCGAAAATATCATAGGATGGTTAGAAGACCCTACGATTGATTTGACACAAGCCTTGATGAAACACCCTCAGATTAATCTCATTTTATCTACAGGGGGTCCTTCGCTCGTCAAAGCAAGTTATAGTAGTGGTAATCCTGCAATCGGTGTTGGAGCAGGAAATACACCTGTCATCATAGACGACAGTGCAGATATCAAAATGGCGGTGAGCAGTATTATATTATCCAAAACCTTTGATAATGGATTGATTTGTGCCTCAGAACAAAGTGTAATCGTTTCCGAAAAAATTTACGAAGAAGTTAAAAGAGAGTTCTTATATCGCGGAGCATACTTTTTGAATAAACAAGAAAAACAAAAAGTTTCTGATATTCTTTTCAGTGGAGGGCGATTGAACGCTGAAGCAGTTGGTAAAAGTGCAATGGATTTAGCACAGATGTTTGATTTAGAAAATATTCCACCCTTTATCAAACTATATATTGCGGAATTAGAAGATGTTGGAAAAACAGAACCTTTATCTGGGGAAAAGTTATCTCTTGTATTGGGATTGTATAAAGTCAAAGACTATAGAGATGCTTTGAATACTGCTTATTCATTAATACAGCACGGTGGTAAAGGTCATACCAGTGTCCTTTATACAAACCCACAAAATCAAAGACACATCGAACATTTTCAAAATATTATGAATACTGCAAGGATTCTTATAAATACGCCTGCTTCACAAGGAGCAATCGGTGATATTTTTAATTTCAATTTAAATCCTTCGTTGAGTTTGGGCGGAGGTTCTTGGGCATCTACAAGTGTAAGCACCAATGTAACACCATCACATTTGCTCAATATCAAAACGGTGACACAAAGGAGAGAAAATATGTTATGGATGAGACTGCCTCCTAAAATTTACTTCAAAGGTGGATGCTTAGAAGTCGCTTTGAGAGAACTATCAGGAAAGAAACGTGCTTTCATTGTTACCGATAAACCGTTATATGACATGAACTTTACAGATACTGTCACGAATATCTTGGATGAAATCGGTGTGCATCATAAGATATTTGCTGACGTAAAACCTGATCCTGATATCGAATGCATTCGTCATGGTCTCAAAGAACTTGAAAGTTTCAAACCTGATATCATCATCGCTTTAGGTGGTGGTTCTCCAATGGATGCCGCTAAAATAATGTGGTTGTTATATGAAGATCCTACTGTAACATTCGAAGGTATGTCATTACGCTTTATGGATATTCGCAAAAGAGTTTACAAGTTCCCTGAATTAGGAAATAAAGCAATTATGATTGCTATACCTACTACAAGTGGCACAGGTTCTGACGTAACACCTTTTAGTGTAATCACAGATGAAATTTCAGGACAAAAGTATCCTTTTGCAGACTACAGTTTAACGCCTTCTGTAGCAATCATAGACCCACAATTAGTAATGACGATGCCTAAATCTTTGGTTGCATATGGTGGCATCGATGCATTGACCCATGCTTTAGAATCGTATGTATCTATTTGTGCAACGGATTATACGAGAGGACTTTCCAAAGAAGCCATAAAAAGCATTTTTAAATATTTATCACGTTCTTATCATCTAGGAGATTATGAATCGAGAGAAGCTATACATAATGCTGCGACTATATCTGGCATGGCTTTTGCGAATGCATTTTTAGGCATTTGTCATTCTATGGCTCATAAACTAGGTGCGAAATATCATATCCCTCATGGTCTGGCTAATGCGGCTATGATTGGGCATGTCATCAAGTATAACGCTCGTGATATACCCTTCAAACAAGCAACATTTCCTCAATATACTTATCCTAGAGCGAAACAAGATTATGCCGAACTTGCTAAAATGTTGGACTGTAAGGGCATGAATGACGATGAATTGGTTGAAAATCTTGTTCGAAAAATAGAGTATCTGAAGAAAAACTTGGGTATACCTCTAACACTAAAAGAAATCATTGGAAAAGATAAAGAGGAAGATTATATGAAGAATGTGGATGAATTGGCACTCAATGCTTTTGATGACCAATGTACAGGCACTAATCCTGTTTATCCTTTGATTTCACATCTGAAAGATATTCTCATTTATGCTTGGGACAATCCTGTTCTATCGGATGTGTGATCAAACAATCCAACATAGTTCTTTTTATTTTTCATACGAAATGAATAAAATATATCATTTGGTATACAATATTATCAAATCCTTTCAAACTCAGGTTCTCAAATCCTTTCGCAAAACCAAAATTTTTCATTAATCTACTTTGGAACACAAAAAATTTGAAATAACAAAGTATATATTATCATCAACAATCATATACCGAGTAATCATGGCTGCCGCTACTGACGCTTCCATCGAAACTCTTTGGAAGGTGTTTGAAAACGTCATTGAAATTTTGAACGGACATTTGGATACAGATATGGTGTTTCATTCTACTCATCTTGGAGAAGCACTTAAAAACGAAAGGTTCAAGGCAATCTTTGAGCGTTTGGAACCAAGATTCAAGAACATGTTGAAGATTAGGTTCAATATTGAGTAATTGTATCTTGTATTCCATAAAAAAAAACAATATTCTCGTCTATCTATGTATTATTCTTCTACGAGCGGACAAACTACAAATTACCAACAAACTACAAGATAAGAGTCATAAATTTTATTATTTTTATAAAATCAAATGAGAACTGATTATTTCATTATTTCCCATAAAAATAATAAGTTCAAAGCAAGTATAAGATTACCTGAAAAAGTATTTAGTGATTATGCTCAAGAATACTATATCGAATTCGGTGGAAAATACAAATGTGTAGATATCACTTTGACGGAAAATGAAGATATCGCATGGCTTACTGGAATCAAGCATCATCCAAAATGTTTGTTGAATGCTCCTTTACAAAAAGGAAATGAAGGAACTGTTTTGATGCTGAACCTTGCGTTACATTTTTTGAAACAAAAATTTAAATTTGTGAAATATATCTATTTGACAGACTCTAGTTACATTAAACTTGCCAAGAACCAAAGTATATCTCTTATTGCATACTACATCATCAAGTATAAGACTTCTTGGTATGGAAAGTATTTCGATGCATATCCTAAAAACACAAATGATATAGAAACCATAAACATATTTTTAGATTCATCAAATGAAATCACAAAGTATTCATCCTACAAAGATTTTTTCAATCAACATATTTTAGGTCTTTCCAAAATTATCGATTCAGATGTTTTAGATATCTTAAAAAAGGATAAAAAAATACATAAATATTTTAAAAAAACCAAAACCATACGACGATTTCTTTTGTTTTTAGAAGAAAAGTATGAAAAACATTTGTTTCAATCTTGGGTTTTACCCCTTTTTCCAACAAAATTAGAAGGAACAACATGGATTATCGATATATCGTCCTTGAAGCATATGGATTTTATCGTTGAAAAAACAGACGAAAGTTTCAATGTGAGAAAGAAAACAAACAACATATTTAATGTGATTGGTGGCAAACGAAATATAATCTTCAAAGATTAGGAATAAAAATATCTTATTAATGTAATACAATGTTGGCATACTGTCTGAAATGCAAAAATAAAACCGAAATGACAAATACTTCCAACTCTATGACATCAAACGGGAAAAAAGTATTAAAGGGTAATTGTACCGTTTGTAATACAAAGATGAACAAGTTTCTTAAAAGTTCTTAAAAACAATTCAAGTTTAAAATCTCTTCTACTTTCTCGACAAATCTTTTAGGTTTATCTAACAACGGAGCCAAATCATTCGCAACTACTTTATCTGGTAAATCCCACCATTTTACTCTCAAGTATCGTTTTATCAAATCATCATCGAATCTTTTTTTTACGATTTGTGCAGGATTTCCACAAACAATAGAGTAAGGAGGAACATCTTGTGTGACTACAGAATTCCCACCTATCACTGCTCCATCATGGATGGTCACACCACTATATATATACACATCATCACCTATCCAAACATCATTACCTACTTTGGGAACGATTTTATCCAATCTATTTTCAGGTGCTTTATTATTATACCACCATTCTTTAAAAGGAAATGTCGATGCATAATATGGATTATGATTTCCATCAATAATGAATGTAGCTTTCCCAATACTACAATATTTTCCTACACGAACAACATGTGGTTCTCTAAAACATTTTACTTGCACTTCTGTGGAAGCAAACGAATGTTTATCTAATTCCAAAAGTCCTGGGATTCTTGGTAACATTCTATATTCTGTTCTATTGTTTTGATTCATACGATAGGTTCTCAAAGGATTTTGTAGCATTTTAAACAAATTTAAAGAAAATATTTCTTTAAATTATACGATATATATGGTGCAATGTACAACAAAAATACTGCTTTATAATGATATTTTCAAAACTGCAGAAAAACAAGTTCAAAAAGACACGATAACGAACTTTAATGAAAATGACTATGACACTTGTTTAACCAATATCATAGATTACATAAACAAAGTAAACAACGAAAATATTGCACAGGATGTTTTCGAAACGGAATTCATATTTCGTAAAAACAATTGGGAGATTTGTTTATACAGATGTTATAATCCATTTCATAATTTTATTCTCAAGTTTCATAATGATCAAGGATACTCTGTCATTTTTTATTCTAAAAACAAAAAAGAAAAATATTTCAAAGGTTCTTTAGTTCATGATGTTATAGATATCGATTCTCAAATTCTCAAATTTGGAATCGATATATTCAATAACATATCAAATAACACAAAAGATACACAGAAAATTTTTTTTGATTACTCCCTTGATTCGATAAAAATTTGAATCTTTTCATAAAACTATTTAAAGGGGTTGGGTAATAAGGAATGTATTATGGATTATAGTTTAGTTTGTGATATTGCTTGTAGTCTCGTATTGTTAAGACTTCAACAATATCACAAAGTAAGGGAGTACTGTTCAAGTATTCTGGATAAAACAGAAGATCATTATAGTTATGACAATATCAGAAACTGTATTGAACTATTACAATATCCTACAGATAAAAATAAAAAACAAATAAAAAGATATTTACTTGATATATTAAACAATCAATGTTATTCGAACAACAAGAATTGTTAATCAAGAATATAATAGAAAAGCAAAAAGACAATGATATTATACATTGGGGAATTTGTGGTTTATTTGATGGATACAAGTATGCATTGCTAAATAAGGATGATAATGAATGGAAAATATATATTAAACAATATGAAATATTCTTTGACAATGAAATGGATATAATGGAATTTTTCAGTTATCAAATAGGAACTTTTATGGAATACGCAATGTTCATTCAAAATATAAAATTAAAAACAGAAAAAACACATTTAAAAAAGTTTTTAAAAATGGTCATAAAAAATAATTCTATTCTTTGTATCAATTTCTTCAAGATTTATTTTCATCACGAACTGAAATACTGGATTGTTTCAAATGTATCAGGGGATAGAAAAAGGGAATTCCTTAAAAATGAGAATAATGTATGGGAATATCTTTCCAAAAAATGTAGGAGGAATTGAACTGTTCTCACTATCCTTTATAGTTATTATTAGTTTGTAATATTATTAAAATTTGAAAAAATATTTAAAGATAATCTATTTTTAGAATTTATAATGGGATGTCAAAATGGACAAT
>JACCDU010796602.1_pt1 | contig 58021 bp, 64 predicted proteins | sample 7446081 | NCBI WGS metagenome assembly JACCDU01 (sample SAMN15323447, study PRJNA562643) | freshwater metagenome | isolation source: river surface water | place: USA:Blue River Watershed | collected 2017-08-17 | reverse complement strand
ATGAAGAGTTCCGACTTAGCGTAGATCGCAATAAGGAACGTGGGATAGACCATGCACGTATGAAAGTATGTGAAGAACAGAACCTCCAGACCCCGGTTCGATTCCGGGCCCCGCAACAAATACAAAAGGTCGCCACATATGTGGCGACCTTTTGTATTTGTTGTGGGGCAGGACGCAAACTGCTTTGCGTCCGTCCGGAATCGAACGAGCGGAGTCATGTTCTTGCTCTTCGTAGAGCAAGAACAGACGAGCTGAGCCAACGAGTTCTTATGAGCGTGAGCGAATTAGAAACTCGATGTCGATTACGGGCCCACGGAATTTTGTAAAGCTTTCGGTGCGTTTTTCTGTTGCTTTTGCGCGGGGCCCGGAATCGAACGGCCGCAGTTGCGCCGGCTTAAGCCGGGAGGAGCAGCGAGGCGAGCCAACAAGCACTTAGTAGATTCCAAGCGAAGCGAAGGAATATACTTAGTGACTTGATGTCGATTCCGGGCCCGGGCCCACGAGACTCTGTCTTTCAATACACTCTTTTTATCACTTTACCCAAACCACAAAAACCCCTTCCCCTCAAGTGTACGCAGCTCTATCCCCTCCGTATACTACGCCCTTATGGAACCCGGAAAACTTATCGTCTTTGGTATTTTAGGTCTACTCACCCTGAACTTATGGGTAGGTAGTGCTTCAACACGCACGCACGAAAGAACTGATAATAGCGCAACCGTACGCAACACTGAAACATCTACCGACAGACCTCTAGAAGACAAAACACCGCAAATCAATAACGACTCTTCGTATGAAGCACTGCGGCCCGCTACTGTCCGCAACAGCGGCGACGAAGCCAGAGAGCGCACGGTTGATCGCTACGCAACGTACGAATACATTCGCCCGCGCGACCAAGGTACCAGCAACACGTACTCCTACCGCGTTGAAGGAGAGGATGAGTACGGGACGTACGTTGAGGGCAGTGTTAATACACGCGGTACCACTGGCAAAGGGTACGTAACTACAGAGAATGGTGACCACTACTGGATTGTGACCGAATGGACTGAAGACAGTGAGCTTCTTGGGTTTGACGACGAAGGCAATACCTACTTCTTAGCAACGTCAGACATTAGATAACGCCAAGCTCGCGGAGCGACCGCTCGTACTTCACGATAGCTTCCCTCGCTGCGCTCTGCGTCAACACAAAGTCACTCCCTTCATGCGCGATACGGTTACGGACACGGTGCGCATCCCAGGCGTCTTGCAGACTCGCAAACTGACTCGGCACCAGTCCCTTCAATTGATCACCAATGGAGAAGCCAGCGTACCCCCGCTCTTTGAGTCCTTCTGCCAGCATGATATCGGCTTCGATAATGGCGAGCTTCCAATCATTTGGCCGTTCTGAACCAACGTGACGAAGCACTTCTGACCATCGATCATTATCAGTCTTTGGACCATGTGCCTCACGCCAGGCAATTTCTGCTAATTCGATTCGCTCACTAATGAGGCCAGTGTACTCACTGATACGTAGGTAGGCGTAGATAATGCCGATTATAAAAAGGAGTGAGACGAGAAAAGAAATGAGTGAAAAAATATCCCAAGCGGTCGCCAAAAAGTCGCCGACACTTCCCTGCGTGAGACCAATACCCAAAACACCTTCAAGCAGGTACTGCAAAAGTCCGAGGAGGTCTACCCCGTATTCATTGTAGAGAACATCGTTATCTTCTGGTTGCATGGCAAATAGTCCACGCGCGAATTAGCTACCGGAGGGTCGTATCGTAGACCGCTTTTCCAAAAGCGAAAAGGCGCGCATCACCACTGTGTGGTGCTATATATTGTACCCCAACCGGTAGCGAAACACCGTCACGTTCTACCCGTCCGCCGGGGAAAGAAATCGCCGGAACACCCGTTAAGTTCACCGGTACCGTGAAAATATCTTGCTTGTAGACAGAGACCGGATCGGTGAGTTCACCAAATTTAAATGCCGGCGTTGGTGCGGTTGGTGTGAGCACCAAATCAACAGTCGTAAACACTTCCGCCAATTCTGCCCGCATCAACGCTCGTGCCGCTTCGGCCTTACCATAGTAGGCATCATAGTACCCCGCTGAAAGCACGTAGGTGCCAAGCAGAATGCGCCGCTTCACTTCAGGACCAAAGCCTTCTCCACGACTATTTTCATACACTTCAAGTAGCGACGCGCCTGCGGCTGTGTGTCCGTAGCGAATACCATCAAACCGCGCGAGGTTAGACGACACTTCGGCAGGCATCGATACATAGTAGGCTGCCAAACCTTTTTCAAACAGTGGCAGTGCAATGTCAACAATGGTATGTCCGGCTGCCTTGAGTGACGCTATGTGTGCTTCAAAGACCTCCATCACATCGGCATCAATGCCGCTCCCGAGAAAATCTCGTGGAATACCAATGGTGTAGGTTTCTCTCAGAGGGACTACTGGATACGTTGTGTCATCGATAGACGTGCTGTCGAGTGGATCCTTTCCCGCCATAATACCGTGCACAAGCTCTGCGTCAGCCACTGAGTTCGTCAACGGTCCAGCCTGATCGAGACTTGAACCCATAGCCACCAAACCAAAGCGTGATACCGCACCATAGGTAGGTTTAAAGCCAACAAGACCACAGTAACTGGCTGGCTGTCGAATAGATCCGCCGGTATCAGTTCCAATTGCCACCGGCACTGCACCCATCGCTACCGCTGCCGCTGAACCACCAGAAGAACCCCCTGGTACTCGACGTAGGTCAATTGGGTTCTTGCTCGGTCCGTACGCAGAGTTCTCAGTTGAAGAACCCATCGCGAATTCATCCATATTGGTATCCCCCACAATAATTGCCCCAGCTTCTTTGAGACGCGTCACGATAGTTGCATCGTACGTCGCAGTATAGTGCTCGAGCATCTTTGAACCAGCGGTTACAATGCGCCCATTTGTGAGAATATTATTCTTCAGTGCTACGGGTATACCAGTTAAGGGAGGTGTCCGTTCCCCGTCTTTTTTAAAGGCTTCGGTGGCAGCTTCAGCTTCCTGTAGCGCATCTTCATAGACATGCAAAAATGCGTGCACGTCACCATCTTTTTCGGCGATAGTCTTAAGTGCTTCTGCAATAACTTCAGTAGGGGTGGTTGTTCCCTTGAGGTATGCGGCACGGAGTTCATGTGCTGTCATATTAGTCATTGCTGAGAATCTTTTTAACTACCAACATGTCTCGCTCTGTTTGTGGCGCTCCACTCAGCAGCGCTTCGGTGTACGCACCCGCAGCAGTAGTCACCACATCGGCCCGAAATACGTTATGCACCGCCCCTGGCACCTTCACAGCACCATCGGTAGCAATTTCATTCACTACACTCACGTAGTCTAAAACAGCGGTAATATCACGCTGTAACCCAGCCACTTCTTCATCAGTAATTTTAATACGGGCGAGACGGCCAAGGTGTAAAATATCAGCTTTTTCCATACGGCGTATACTAGCACAGAGCGCTCGCTTACGAAATAAGTGCAAGGAAATCAGCTTCGCTGAGCTGCGGCACACCAAGTGCGGCTGCTTCCGAAGCTTTACTTCCAGCATCCTCTCCTACAACGACGTAGTCAGTTTTCTTAGAGACAGAACTTGCCACTTTGGCCCCTTGCTTTCGCGCCAAGTCTTTTGCTTCGTCGCGCCCAAGGTTTGGGAGCGTTCCGGTAAAAACAACCGTCTTACCGATGAGCGCACCGCTAGTTTGCGTAACAGCTTCAGTTACCGTCACGTGCGCGAGGAGCGCATTGAGTTGCACTTCGTTCTGCTTTGTATGGAGCCACGTATAGAGTGACCGAGCGACAACCTCACCAACCCCGTACACAGCCGCTAAGTCAGACTCCGTAGCACTGCGTATTGCCGCGAGCGTTCCGAAGTACTCGGCAATAACGCGCGCAGTCTCCTCCCCTACCTGCTCAATACCAAGCGACACCAGCAGCCGGTAGAGCGGGACAGTACGCGCGGCAGCAATTGCGTCGATGACATTTTGTGCAGCCTTCTCTTTAAAGCCTGGTAAATCGTTAAGGTCACCAACCGTGAGCGTATAGAGATCGGCAGCATTCGCAATAAGGCCGTGCTCTAAGAGCACATCAATAATCCGAGGACCGACACCATCGATATTCATCGCCCCTTTTGATACAAAGTAGTAAAGTCGCTGTTGCAGTAAGTGTTTGGAGTCGAGAACCACGCAGCGATAGGCTGCTTCACCTGGGACGCGTTCGATACTACCGTCTCCACCACAGCCCGCAACAGTCTCGGGAAACCGATAGGACTTGGCTCCTTTTGGTCGCAGTTCCATAAGCACTGACACGATTTCGGGAATAATATCACCAGCTTTTTGCAAAATGACGGTGTCCCCAATTCGTACATCAAGCCGTGCGATCTGATCTTCGTTATGCAAGGTAGCACGCGAGACCGTTGAACCATCAATCAAAACTGGCCGTAGGTGCGCCACTGGCGTCACTACACCTGTTCGGCCCACCTGGAGCTGAATGTCTTCTACAACAGTAGTCGCCTGCTGTGCCGGAAACTTAAATGCAATTCCAAACCGTGGCGCCTTCGCTGTGTAGCCGAGGGCTTTTTGCAGTTGCACATCATTCACCTTAACTACCAACCCATCGACGCCGTAGGGCAAATCGTGTCGGTGCGCCTTCCACTGTTCATAAAAAGTAGCCACCTCGGCAAGTGAAGCGCAGTAGGTTGAGTCACGATTCACCCTAAACCCAAGCTTCGCTAACAGCGCCAGTTCTTCTTGCTGAGAGGTAGGTACCGAACGTTTAGTTGCCTTGGTATCGAGCGCATCAATATCGTAGACGAACATCGAGAGCTTGCGCGCGGCAGCAACTGCAGCATCAAGCTGACGCAGTGTCCCTGCGGCGGCATTGCGAGGATTGGCAAAGAGCGGCTCGGCTGCCGCCGTCCGTTCAGTATTGATTCGCGTAAATTCTTCCGCACTCAGCCACACTTCTCCGACACAGATGAGGTCAATTTTTTCCTTAAGCGTATGTGGCACATCGGCGATGGTGCGTACCGTATGTGAGACATCCTCACCGACTTCACCATTTCCCCGGGTGGCGGCCTGTACCAAGACTCCGTTTACGTAGGTGAGAATAACCTTCAGTCCATCAATCTTATGCTCAGCCATGTAGGTGAGCTTTGTTTCGTCTGGCGTTGTGCCTAAAAATCGGTACAGACGATCTTCCCAGTCAGCTAGTTCCTCTACTGTAAACACGTTGCCAAATGACCACTGCCTGACTGCATGTGTCACCTTAGAAAAAGCCTCATTCACCTGCCCCCCAACTACACCGTCAGACTCCTCAGCGGTTTTACCCGACAGCCTTAGCCACTCCTCTACGAGTGAGTCATACGCTTCATCACTAATTTCCGGAGCATCGTCCCGATGATACCGCTCACGATGGTAGGCAATCAGCTTCCCGAGCTCAGCAATACGCTTTTTATGATTCTGTGTAGCCATAGTAGATACGGCCCATCATACCGTATTTTGGCTTAAAATTCTGCAGTTAGCTCGCGCTGTACAATGAAGCTATTACCAGCGCTTAAATCGCTACAGCTTCGATTGTGGCCACGGGCGTAGGCGTACGTACATACGTTTGCGCCCAAATCACCATCACAAGTTATTGTGTCACCGTGCTGATTGGTTGTACTCACATCGCCAGCAGTGGCCAAGAGAACGTACATATCGTACTGCACGCAGCGGTTACGCCCGTCAACATCAAAATCATTACCTGCTGCATTGGTGTAGTAGACAATACTGTTTGAATTGTTGGTATCTCTAAAGGTAAATTGCAAATCGACACATTCAATAGTGAAATTAGACCCATTTGTTTGCGAACGAGTCAGGTCGGTATTACGGGCAAACTGTAAGCAGTTCATAGCGGTTGCTGCCACCTGGAAGGCGACTTCGGACTCACGTGCGGTTGCACCAAGCGTCAGCTGCTTCACCGTGATATCAAGGAGCGAAAGACCAATCGAAAGCGCCACACTTGAAACAATGAGTGCTAGAAGTAAGGCAAAGCCGCCTGATTGTTGAGATTGTTTATTCATAGATTCGGTACACTGCACTCGTTAATACGACCGGCAGGTTATTTCCAGCAAACAACGTCGCTTCCCAGCTCACCGTAGAGGTAATCAGTACCCCATCACCCCCCGAAATATTTTCAAGCGTGATGACGCGCGTGTACTTTGTTGGTTCTCCATTTGAAAGGGTGTACCGTGCTCGACCGTTACCTGCATCGTAATTAAGGACACAACGCTCAGGATTACTACAGTCTTCAATGTCGACCTGATTGAGCACACTTGTATTACCACTATTATTGAGCGCTATGTTACAGCCACTGCTTGAAAAACAATCGTTATCAACGTCGTCGGTCCAATCCCACCCATCATCGAGATCACCCTTGACGGCAGATATGAGAGAGTCGTTACGCATGGCAACGACCAGCTCAATGCCCTCTTGCGCCAAGAAAAGCGCTGTCACCTGTTCGCGGGCATAGTAACTACTCTGCAAACTCTTGGCTGCAATAGTCATTGGCCCAATGAGTGCCAACAGTAAAATAGCGACAGCAACAAGCACTTCGACCAATGAATATCCTTTTGTGTTTTCGGTATACATATTACAAGTCAAGTGATTGCTGGGTTACCGTGGTCTGTAGCTCGAAACTTGAATTCACATTCGCATACGTACCAGCCTGGCCTTCAATGAAGATGGTCACGAGCGGCGACACATCATTTGCACCGACGTTAGTTCCATTGACGATAAACTCGAAGGTTTCAATATCGACTTCTGGCGCCGTTACTGCCTGCCAGCTCCCATTCCCGAGTCGACGTTCAATCTGCCCTCTGCCTCCTACCACATTGTGACGAAATCCAATACGCCCACCATCTACCCCAGTCAAACTACCGCCTGTTTCGGTAAAGACCAACCCAGTTGCACCCGATACGCAGTCGCGGCGAAGATCTGAAGGATTGTTTGAGCTAAACATAGTACCGCCTGTGTTGGGTAGATTATTACTACAGTAGTAGTAGTACCCTGTGCGTATGTCACGCACCATGGCATCAAGCGCAAAAGCCACGTTGTTAATGCTCTGCTGGGTGTTTTGCGCTTTGCTATTGGCATCAATCAGTACGAGCAGTGTACCAACTGCCATAGTAACAACCACCGCAAAGATAGAGAGCGACACCAAAACTTCAATGAGTGAGAACCCACGGTATACTGAAGGGACAGATGTACTACGCGCACGATTCATATACATTATTGTACCGAGATAAGACCACTCGCATTAATGGTAATGGTGCGGGATTCTACTGCATCGGCTACAGCAGCAATTTGCACATTGACTGTCGCAACATTACCGCAACCAGGTACCCGCATGATGGCATCGAAGTCAGGGCGCTCAAACACTATTGATATGCTGCTTACTGTTGCGGCGCTACCGCAACTTGTCCCAATACTCGTAATCTCAAACCGAGGATCAATGGTGTAGCCCTCACCGACTTGCTCACCCGACTCGTAGGCATAATCGCCATCGTCTTGAAACAGCACGTAGGTATTGGTTGATGTGTCGAAGTAAATACCAAATGGCTCATCGAAGTCACCGGTTTGACTCGTCACACTCACGCCGTAGAGCTGCGTTTGACGGATATCGAGTGCTAGTTCATAGGCCTGCGAATTCAAGAGCACTGAGTTATTAAACGAGCCGTAGCGAGCAAGCGATACGCCGGTTACCAAAATAACAATTGCCGCGGTAACCATCAGTTCAATCAACGAAAAACCGCGGGTGTGGTTTTTTGTTTTCATGCCCTGAACAAAAGCAAATATCATAATTTAGGCGTACAGGTGATCGAAGAGTACCAAGACGTCAACGTGATACAGCGCCACCGCAAGAAAGGCCACAATGAGAAACGGAGCGAACGGTACTTCGCTCTTCATTGTAATGGTAACCCCGAACTTTGATAAGCGATGTTGTCCCCTTTTAAGGAGGCGCTGGAGCAGAAGGAGCAACACTGATAGTCCAGCACCAATCCAGAACGAAAGCACGATAAACGAAAACGTTGCCAATGGTCCCAAAAGAAACGCGAGTGGTACCGCCAATTTTGCATCACCGAGTCCTATCCACCGCCCACCTGACACAAGCCATAATCCACCGTAGAACGCAAAGGCGCCGAGCGCAGCGGCAGCATGGAGGATGAGCACGGCCGGAATACCCGTAAATGGTGCCGCGGTAAAAAACATCGCCACAGAGACAATACCGACCGCTACCACTAGCTCATTAGGGATTATGAGGTGGTAGAGGTCGTAGACAAGGATGACGACGAGCAGTGACACAAGTATAAACCACAGAAGAAGCATGAGTGACGGCTGCACTATGGCATACACCAACACAAACAGAGCCGCTGTCAGTAGCTCCACGAGTACGTACCGAAACGGAATATACGAGCCGCAGGTACGGCACCTTCCCCGAAGCGCAAGGTACGAGAACACTGGTAGTAGCTCATACCACGTCAGTGGTCGAGCACAGGACAGACAGTGCGACGAGCCAGAGAGTGAGCGGCCGGTATGAAAGCGGTAAATGTACACATTGAGGAAACTGCCGATAACGAGCCCCAACGCTGTCACAAGCACGTACTGGTACCACAGTGGTAGAAGTGAAATAAGTTCCATAGGATATGGCTTATTGTACCCCACTGCTGCGTAATCTTTAGAAATTAGTGGGTACAGGCGGCTAGTACATCGCAGCAGAACCACGGTAACTAAGCTTTTGAAAGCTAGTACCAGATACCAAAAAACTCCCACGTGGGAGTTTTTTGTGTATCACTATTGGATGAGAGCTTCCTTATGAGCAGACGCCCGCAGTTGCCACGAGTGCACCTGTGTCACCATACCCTGAAGAATCAACGCAGTGGTACTCAGTTGGGTCACTGAGCTGTCCTGAAACTGCGTACGTCGTTGAGTCAGTCACTGCATCTGTGTTGCATGCCCAACTACCGGCACCACCAGCATTATCAACCGCAGCTTCTGCATCAGTTAACGTCGCGCAAAAACCGTCATAGTTGGAGTTATCATCATAGTAAATTGCTGCCTGAGCACGAACATTATTGACACTCGACTTAATAGCAGCATCAGCCCCCTTATCTCGAGCAGTATTCAAACTCGCCAATACCACCGATGCCAAGATACCGATGATTGCGATCACGACGAGGAGCTCAATGAGCGTAAAACCTCGTTTAAAATTAATCGTCATAATGTAATATTTATAGTTTTAATTTGGTACTTTCAGTCACCAGCCACATGACTGCAAATGTGTTCGTCTCCATGATGTGTGGATACTTGTATTATAGCGTGGAGACACATAACTTATACAATCTGTGTGGACAACAAAAAAGCGACAGAGTCGCTTTTTTGTCTACACATACCGCTCAGTGCTTACGGACAAACGTACGTAGTTGCACCAACGATAGTTCCCGTCACGTCTGTTGATGCTCCAGTACTGTCAACACAGTAGTACTGCCCTGTGTTTGATACCAACTGTGAAGCGATGAGGTACGCAGTACCGTTGGTGTTGCAGCGAACAGTTCCTGAACTGTTGTTTGAATCAACGTTTGCAACTGCTTCAGCAATAGTTGCGTCAGAGCACATACCAGTGTATGAATCTGGCGTCTGGTTGTCATAGAACAACTCAGCCTGGGCACGCATGTTATTGATACTCGACTTGATTGATGCGTCAGCACCCTTTGCGCGAGCAGTATTGAGTGACGCAAGTACCACCGATGCCAAGATACCGATGATTGCGATCACGACGAGGAGCTCAATGAGCGTAAAACCTCGTTTAAAATTAATCGTCATAATATGTGTTGTGTATTTATAGTTAAGTAATGAACTACTTTCAGTCACCAGCTGAATGGCTTAAAGCAATTCCTTGTCCACGTTGTGTGGATTACTTTATTATACGGCCTCCGATAATTAATAATTTGTCTACTGTGGACAAAAAATGGGCAGGAAACAAGTTCCTGCCCATTTTCTGCCCATCCGTCTAAATAGCACTCGTGAGGTTGTAGATTGGCATCAACACTGAAGCCAAGAGTACACCGACACCGAGACCGAGCGCCACAATCATAATCGGCTCAATGAGCCCAATGAGCGTATCAACGGCGTTATCAACTTCTCGCCGGTAGAAAACTGAGAGTGTAGTCAAAATAGAGCCGAGGTTACCGGTTTCCTCCCCCACCTTCGCCATCTGAGCCAGCACCCCAGGAATCTCTGGGTATTCACCAATGGTATCAGCAAACGAACGGCCACCTTTTACTTCGGCGAGCGTGTACTCCATGATTTCTTTGTACACTGCGTTATCTACTACGTCGGCAGTAACTTCGAGCGCCTGCACCATGGAGATGCCACTCGTAAGCATAGTGGAAAGGTTGTCGCATATGCGCGTAAGGAACAGCTTCCGGTAGAGGTCGCCGAGGTACGGAATCGATATCTTGAGCTCATCGAGTGCCCGCTGCCCCACCGCTGTCTGCTTAAATCGATAGAGAAATACGCCACCAACACCCATGAGCACCAAGATAAGACCGATGTAGTTTGAAACAAATGATGAGAGGCCGATAACAACCTTGGTGTAAATTGGCAGCTCTTGACCCGAGTCGGTAAGAATCTGCGCAATACGCGGAATCACCAAAGTGAGCATGAGCCCCATCACGAGGAAGAAGGTACCAATCACGAAGGCTGGGTACATCATGGCATTACGTGCCTTCGTGATTACCTGGTACTGGCGATCTAGGTAATCCGCCAGGTACATGAACGACTTATCGAGTGAACCGGTCTCTTCACCCGAGCGAACCATGTTGACATAAAAAGAGGAGAATACGTCTGGATGTCCACTGAGTGCTCGCGAAATAGAGCTACCTGCCTGGAGCTCGTCGGCAACGCGATTGAGGATACCTGCAAGCTGCTTATTCTCAGCCTCAGATGCGAGCAAGCGAAAGACACGGAGCGCCGATACCTGCGCCTCAAAGAGAGTCGCAATCTGGCGCGAGAGGATAACCACCTCCTTGTTGGTAATGCGCCCAAACCAGTCAAACTCAATTTCAAGAATAGAGCCTTTTTTCTCAATCGGGTCCATTGAAATCACCGTGTACCCCTGCTTTTGTACGGTGAGAATAGCCGCGTCTATATTAGCCGCCTCCACTGTCCCCTCTCGTGGGGCGTTGCGCTGATCAATTGCTCGATAAGAAAAAAGCATAGCTTACATAAGGCGTTCGAGGCCTTTTGGATTAATTGAGTACGCAAACGCGTTCTCTACAGTAATTTCACCCCGCTTCACAAGCTCAGCCAGACTTCGGTTCATGTCAATCATGCCGTGCTCGAGACCTGTCTCAATCAGCGTTTGAATTTCATGCGTCCGCCGTTCACGAATAAGGTTCGCGACTGCGTTGTTGTTAATGAGGAGTTCGTACGCTGGGACAAGGCCACCGGAAATTTTTGGGATTAAGCGTTGTGAGAAAATACCTGCGAGTGATGACGAAAGCTGGACGCGAATCTGGTCTTGCTGACCAGCTGGAAACGAGTCGATAATACGATCAATAGTTTGAGCGGCGTTATTTGTGTGGAGGGTTGAGAGTACCAAGTGGCCGGTTTCTGCCGCTGTTACCGCAGTACTGATAGTGGCTGAGTTACGCATTTCTCCAACCAAGATAACGTCAACGTCTTGGCGGAAGGCGGAATTGAGCGCGCGCTCAAAGCTCATTGAGTCGACACCAATTTCACGCTGGTCGATGAGTGACTTCTTTGGTTCGTAAATATACTCAATTGGGTCTTCAATGGTCACAATGTGTTCAGCGCGGTTTTGGTTAATGTACTCAACAATACTGGCGAGCGTCGTTGACTTACCCTGCCCTACCGGACCCACACAGAGGAAAAACCCTTGTGTACGCTGCGCAAAACTCTCGAGAATTGGTGGTAGGCCAAGGTCACTCATGGTGCGAATTTGGTTGGGAATCAACCGGAGCGCAATCGCCATCGAACCATTTTGGTAAAACGCGTTACCGCGGAAACGAACCCCGTCAGCGTGACCGTACGAGAAGTCCATCTCGAACGCAGTCAAAAATTCTTCGTAGCGCACCTTCGTCATCAGGACCCGAGCAAAACCCTCTACGTCTTGATCAGTCAATATAGGCAAGCGAACGAGCGGAATGAGTGAGCCCGTTACTCGGATGATTGGATGGGACCCTACTGAAAAATGGAGGTCTGATCCAGTTTCAGAAATGACGATATCCATCAAATCACGGAGTTCCTTTTTATAGTCGACTGTTGCCATAATAGTTAAAGTTAATGCTTGCTACTGAACGATTGTATGCACTTGGTCTACCACTTCGCTCGGGATGAGTTCTGCTTTTACAATGTACCCGTCAACGCCCAGTGACTTCGCAGCCTCAAGATCGGTTGACTCGCTCTGATTTGAAAGAATAATGCACTTTGACGTACGCTTTATTTTTTCTTCGTTGATTTTAGCCAACAGCTCAAGACCAGTCATGCTAGGCATGACCATATCCATCAGAATAACGTCGAATGCCCCAGCTCGTATTTTGGAAAGAGCAGTTGCGCCGTCTTCTGCCACCTCAACGGTGTCACCCGATTGAGAAAACTTGGTAGCGTACATATCACGCAAAAATGCGTCATCATCAACAAGAAGTATCTTCATAGTTTCATTATACGGTACCAAAATCGTTTGGTGTTTGGTTATCGACAGGTTGATCAGCTACTGGTTCAGTAGCTTCCGTACTTACTGCCTCTGTAGCTACTTCTGTGGCATCACCCGCGTAGACCTCTTCACCGATGTTGGTCCCAAAGGCACTCACCTCTTCGTACGGAATAAGGTGGGTCAATGCTTTGTTAATCGCATCCTCTTTCATAGTCATGAAGCCATGGCTGCGGGCAACGTTGTAAATCTGCTCTTCTGATCCACCTTTCAAAATAAGTTCCTGAATTGCCTCATTGATTTCGAGCACTTCCATAACCGCCACGCGCCCCTTAGTACCTGAGGTACAACCTGGAGATGGCAATGGGCGCATCATCGTTTCACTTTGTACGATACGGTTGTGGTACCGTTCAGGGAGCGTTGAAAATTCAGAATCTATCATCATCTTAACCGCTCCTTCAACCGGTAGTGGTTCCCCGGTACCCGGACAGAGACGTCGCGCCAAGCGCTGTGCCATAGCGAGTTTCAAGGTAGGGGCGATCAAATACGGATCAACACCCATGTCGATGAGTCGTGGAATCACCCCAATTGCGTTGTTGGTGTGGATGGTTGAGAGCACCAAGTGACCCGTAAGAGCGGCCTGAATCGCAAGCTGCGCGGTCTCTTTATCACGGATTTCTCCCACCATGATAATGTCTGGGTCTTGACGCAACGCACTCCGAAGACCAGCTGCGAAGGTATAGCCAATTTCTGGTCGCACCTGCGACTGACTGACGTGCTCAATATCGTACTCAACCGGATCTTCAAGTGAGAGTACGTTCTTGGTCAAGCGATCAATCTCGGCGAGCATACCGTAGAGCGTCGTAGACTTACCGGAACCAGTTGGACCCGAAATAAGGATGATGCCGTAGGGCTCTTTCACCACGCGACGAATCATTTCCATGTGGTGCGGTGAGATACCAGTTTCCTCAAGCGTGCGCACCCCCTTCTCGGTGTCGAGAATACGCATTACAGCCTTCTCACCATGGTTGGTTGGCAAAATCGATACACGAAAGTCGATACGTCGCCCATCAAACGTAGCCGAGAAACGTCCGTCTTGCGGCTTGCGCTTTTCGTCCAAGCGCATCGAGGAAAGAATTTTAATACGGGCAATCACCGCTGACTGGACGTTTTGTGGCAGTTCAAGACTTTTCTGCAGCAAACCGTCTACACGAAACCGCACAATCACCTTAGTACCAGTTGGTTCAACGTGAATATCAGATGCTTTACCATCAACAGCGTACCGGAGAATAGTTGCCACAATCTTGGTAACTGGCGCATCTTCTTTAAGGTGCTCAGCCTGCTCTTTACTCGTCTGCTTCGCTTCGTCCTGTCTATCAGCAATCTCCTTATCAAGCTCGGTCTCAAGCGAACCGAGGGCCGCATCGACTTCCCCGCTCAGTGACTCATAGATTGCGAGCACGCGATCAATATCCTGATCGAGCATGTAAACAAACTTGTGCGGCAAGTTGTGCTTCGTACTGATGAAGTTGAGCGCCTGGTGGAGCTCAAGATTTTCTGGATTACTCGTCGCAACGATGAGTACACCATCTTCTTTTCGCAGCGGTATCGCGCGGTAGTAACGAGCAGAATCTTCTGGAAGAAACGCGAGTACGTCCTCAGTAATCGTGTCTGTTTCAGTCACGATATGTGGTGGCACAGCAAAAAACTCCGCGAGCGTCTGGCGCACGGTGTCAGGTGGGACCCCTGCCGCGAGGAGCGAGGCTTCGTATGACTGCCCTGATGAAACCGCGTTAGTAACTGCAGCGAGCTGATCAGCCGTGATCAATCCGCTCGTAGTGAGACGCTGAAGCCAATCCATGGCTAGTTGACCGTAAACGGATTGGATCGCCCAACCGATTGCGGATTGATAGGCTCAGTAAAGTCGACCAAGTTAGTGAAGCGAGGATTAGAAAAGATTTCCCCTTCTAGATTGACGGTTTTGATTTTATTGAGGTTGCGTAGGATAACTGCAGACTCGAGTGCAACTTGCTGTCGCTCAGTACCCACCTGGAGCTCGGTGGCGTTACTCTGCGTGTAGAGGTAGTACCCAAGCACAACAATAAGCACAATTCCGAGGAGCATCAATAGGTTTTGAACACGTGATGACATAAATACTGGATTACTCTTCTAGTGACTCAACAGGGGTAGCGACCTCAGGTGCGTACGAGTACGTCCGCAATGTCATGACGTAGCTATTCTCTTCCGTATCAGCACTTGAGACTGTCGCAGCTGCTGTATCGGTAATGGCTCCAAACTGGAACGATACGACCTCGAGAAGGTACTTGTTTTGCTCAAAGTTACGAAGCATGCGCTTCATATCTTCGTATGACCCGGTACTGGTAACACTGAAATCGTGCGTCGCAACTTTAGGTTGCTCTATTAGCTGATCTTCGAACTGTACATCCCCACTCGCTTCATCCGATTGCACCTTCGCCATCGAAAGGATCTGCACATTATTTTGGCGAGCGATAGTTTCGATATCAGCCATTACTGTTAGGCTATCCACTTCGTCGGGGAGGTAGATCTCCAGCGCTTCAATGTCTGAACTACGGAACGAATTCATCTGTGACTGGAGCTGGTTCAATTTTGTATTGAACTCGTTTGCCTTACTCACTGCATCGGTGTAGGCAAAGGTTTCGTCCTGCACTGACTTAATGTCGCCAATAGTTGGTTGCGTGTAGGTAAAGAAAATTGCGAAAGAAATTATGAGGAGCGCAAATTGTGAAATGGAACTATAATTCATACAAAGTCATTATTCGATATCAAGTTCACCTGACACATCTTCAGCTGGTGTCTCAATCACATCAGTCTCGGTCGCACTAGAAGCCGAGGCTGCTGAATCTGGTAGCGGAACTGGCACAATCTCAGTCACCGGTGCAGCAGTCATTTGTGGCTCAATGGAGCCAGGCTCAAGCACCTTTTCAATATTAAAAGACACGACTGCCTGCGCGGCTGACTGCCCTTCTGTAGCTGCTTCACTCACACCGTAGTTAATACTAGTGAGTACTGAGCCTGCCAAGACAGGGTTTGATGCAAGTACCTCACGCTGGTAGCGAGCGCTATTAAAGTCATCGGTTCGGGCAACGAGTGAGAACGAGAGCTTAGCACTCTCTGCTTTTACGTACTTCAAGCCAGTCATCGAGACTGAGGCAACGGTTACTGACTCAACGGCTTCAAGCGCTCGTACGAGCGACACGTGACCCTTAAACAATGCGTTAGCCTCTTCCATACGCTCATTGAGCTCCATGACGGCTGCGACATCGCTGTCATTAAACTTACTCTGCGCTTCAGTAAGTGCCCGCTGAGCTTCTGCCAACTTAGCATCGGCGCTGTAGTGCACGAACCAGAATCCAGCAGCAGCAAGGAGTGAGCAAATAAAGACAATGTAGATGAGGTACGTAAAGACGTACACCTTACGTACACGACGCTTCGTTACCGCACCACGCACTGGTGCTTTAGGAATGAACGATGAGCTTTGAGAACTATCCATAACGAAAGTATACCGTGTTGCAAAAGTCCCTGCCCTGTTGTGCTGTGGACAGCCCTGATTAATTTGCGTACGGCCGCAGTGCAGCGCCGAGCGCAACGGTAAAGGTCGGTGCAATTTCAGTGAGAGTATCTTCCATGAATGCTGGGTACGCCACCTTGTTAAAAGCGTTCGCTCGTGTCACCGGTCGATCGAGGTGGTAACTCACAATACTTGGCATATCGGGAAACGCAGCAACACCACCAGTAAGTACAACACGGCCGACGGGAGCACCAGCTCGCGCCTCATACTGCAAAAGCACGCGGCGAAATTCTTGAAGTGCGCGTTCGTAGGTACCCTGCATCGCTTGGGTAATTGCCGCCGCAGACGCATCGCCTACAGTGTAGTTTCGCTTCACGTTCTCGGCATCCTCAGCTCCGAGTGACATCGCCTGGGCGATACGGTCAGTCACCTGTGCCCCACCAGCGAACACGCGGTGAATTTTACGCACCATACCTTCATGGGCAATGTAAATCTTGCTCGTCTGTGCACCAAGATCGATAACCGCAAATGAGGTATCGTCAGTCTTCGTGAGTGCCCGCAAAACACTGAATATCTCCACTTCGGTTGGTTGCGAGGTGAGCTTGACGGCTGACATGAGTGAATTCATATCAGCATATGACTCGTTTTGCACTGCTGCCACCATAACCTCACGCACTCCTGGCGCATCGGTGTCACCAAGGGGTGGGAGCTCAGTCCAATCGAGTGACACTTCAGTCAGTGGTACCGGCACGTACTTACGTGCCTCCACTTTTACTCGCGGACTCAAGTCTTCATCGGCTTTGGCAGTTATTCCAAATACCGTAACAAAACTCGATGAGAGCGGCAGTGCAAGTACACCAGCTTCTCCCGACACGTTTGCTTCACGCATCACATCGACGAGTGCCTCAACGCGCTGCTGGAGCGTGAGTTGCACCACGCTCCCTAACGGCTTTTGTCCGTATGGCCCAAGCTGCAATTCACCGTAGGTCTTCAGGGCAAGGAGTGTCTCGCGCTGCTCAAGCTCAACCACCTTAACTGATGAGGCTCCGAAATCGATACCGACGACGTGTCGCGGTAAGATTACATTGGCTGGTGCCAGAGTTTTAAAAATATTTTTAAGACCAAATGCCATACGCTTTGTGCATCTATTGTAGCACCCAGCGTACCGTATACTACGTATATATGTGGTTGACTTATAAACAGGTACTCCGCTTTATATTCCCGCCATCACCAGACGAAGCACTCCTTGAGGCAACACCGGTAGCACATTTTACCGAACTCCATGTTCGTGTACGGCATGGGGTGATAACCCTCCTTCCCTACTACGACCCTGCTGTGCGTGCAGCAATTCATGTCGCAAAATTTCACCACCATCATACGGCACGCAAGGCGTTAGGAGCAGCCCTCGCTACCTACACCGAGCACCACCCGTGTGACCTTATTATCCCAGTACCACTTTCCAACAAACGCTACCGCGAGCGCGGCTACAACCAAGTGACAGAGATTATTAAAGCAGCCAAGGTACACGTTCCTAACCTCACCTACAACGAAGGTTGTTTAGTGCGCACAAAACACACAAAGCCGCAGACCGAACTCGATCGCACAAACCGTCTCACCAATGTATCGAGTGCGTTTTCAGTTCGACCGAGAGCTACTCCGGCAAATATACGTGATCTCAACGTGGTTCTCCTTGATGATGTGATCACCACCGGCAGTACCATGCGCACGGCCCGAGCAGAACTGATGAAACTACGCCCGAAGTCTGTAACGTGTGTGGCGATTGCGGGGTAGGCTATGCTTATGTGACCAACATCCCAATTGGCTATATTGATTCGCTTCGCTTTCAATATAGCTCAATCGGGCTTCGAATCCTCTCTTCTCGCGGCAAAGAGAGGAGTTTCGGTCATTACATGACCAGTACACCTTGTCAGTATTTTGTTTCGCTTCACTCACAAAATACTAGGCAAGGTCTTCGAATCCTCTCTTCTCGCGCAAATACAGCAAAACCAAAGCTTTCGCTTTGGTTTTGGTATTTGCGGAGAAGAGAGGATTCGAACCTCCGGGGGCGTGAACCCCACTTCCTTAGCAAGGAAGCACGATAGACCACTCTGACACTTCTCCATACCTATATAGGTGCGGGTAAGGATAGCAAATTACCATCAATTATACAAAATCACCTGGCCGTGAAATGGCTAGGTGATTTTGAGGCAATCGTACTGTATGTAGGAAGCTATAAAAGTGCAACTAGCGTATCACGCTTGCCACTGCCTTCACCAAGCCTGGTGTCATAACTGGGGGGATGACCATATCGGCGGTTGGCTTTTTGACGAGACTTGCAATCTTCTTAGCGGCAGCTAACTTCATGTCGTCGGTGATAGCGGTAACACCGCGATCGAGCGCACCTCGAAACACACCCGGGAACGCGAGCGAGTTATTAACCTGATTGGCGTAGTCTGAGCGACCGGTTGCTACGACCATGGCACCTGCCCGCTTCGCGTCTTCCGGCATAATTTCCGGAATTGGGTTGGCGAGCGCAAAGACAATCGCCTTCTCCGCCATCCGTTCAATATGCGCTGGTGCAATAGTACCTGGACCGGAAAGACCGACGAGTACATCAGCTCCGGTAATCACCGCCTGTACATCGCCCGATAGTTTCTCTGGGTTCGTGATGAGGGCCAACTCTTTTTTGTATCCACTTAAGTGCGGACGGCCAGTGTAAATCGCTCCCTTACTATCGGCGACAATGACGTTCGTAAGACCAGCCTTGAGGAGGAGTAAGGCAACGGCTCGCCCGGCAGCACCAGCGCCGACGATGACCACCTTCAAACTCTCAAGCTTCTTTTCGACCACCTTCGATGCATTGATGAGACCGGCGAGAACTACAATTGCTGTACCGTGTTGATCGTCGTGCATCACGGGAATATCGAGCATCGCCTTAAGTCGCTCTTCTACTTCAAAGCAAATCGGCGCAGCTATATCTTCGAGGCCACTCCCACCAAACGTTGGAGCGATAGCTATGACCGCCGCCACAATTTCATCGGCAGTGTGCGCATCGAGCACAATTGGAAACGCATCGATACCTGCCATTTCTTTGAAAATTGCGCACTTCCCCTCCATCACCGGGAGCGCTGGGATAGGCCCGAGGTTACCCAAGCCCAAGACGGCTGAGCCATCGGAAACGACAGCCACAGTATTGCGCTTGAGGGTGTACTCGCGCGCGTCTTTGGGGTACTTAGCGAGGTGTGAGGAGACAGCGCCGACTCCCGGAGAGTACATCGTACTCCAGTCATCTTTGGTTTTGAGTTTTCCCTTACTCACCACTTCTAACTTCCCTTTCAATTTCTTGTGAAGCGCGAGTGCGAGCTTGTTATAGTCTTTTTTCTTTGGTGCTGCCATACGGAAAATATTTATAGGTAGTAACAAGGGCAAGTATACCACCTGAATTTTATATACTAATACCCGTCCTAACCAACCATTCTATACATCTCTCTGAATCTCGGCCGCAAAACTTCGCTTCAGCCTCATCATATCTCAATATGACTCGTCTTCCAGCTCGTCTTTCGCACGAGATTCAGAAAGATTTTATTATGAAAGCGTTTGTTAGGAAGGGTATAAAACAAAAGACTCTCGGACTTTTGTTCATCGAAATGATGAAGGAAAAGTAAGAGAGTCTGGGAAAAACTGCTTGGGTTTTCAAAAAATGAAGGTGAAGCATACACCAAAAGAACAAAGTCTTGGAACATCAGCGCTAGCTGAGCCAAATTGCGGGTCTCTGCCCTGTTTCGATCAAAGGTTGGTCTAAGGACCATCCCTTTTACCTAAGGAAGAGCAGAAATCAAATTCGTAAAGAACAGGACTGCTACTAATTACTTTACGCTCATCGCTTCCGATGTCAAGCATTCAGGGTGACCGGTAGCCAAGGAAGCGAGCTTCCTTGGCTACCGGTCATTTACTCGTCCCTACCGCTTTCTTCACCCTCATCAGCTACACCAGGCAACGCGCGTTGCTCTACCACTTTTTCGTGAACGCAGGGAGCCGTTACCAGCAATGCAAACGGATCCCACAAGCTCGTCAGCGGGAGCGGTGTGTCAGGTGGCGCATCGGCAGCCCGGCCTTGTTGCCACGTCTTGATGGCAAGAATATCAAGTTCACGTTTTGCCATGTTGCACTCCTTTGTTTCCCCGGCGTACCACTCTAGCGCACCAGACGTCTCTTCTGCAAGATATAGTAAAACCCCGTCGGTGATTACAAGCGATAGTGTGCTCGTAATTCCGTGCGGGGTTGTGGCAGGGCGGCAATCGCCGCCCTGCTTCGTTGTTTAGCCAAGCACCATGAAGGCGTCGGCTTTGACCTGCTCAATCCCGTCCTTGCGGACGCGGTAGAGTGCAAGCTCATTGCCGTGAAGAACGCCGCGCAGCGAGCCGGAGTTGAGGCCAGCGAGGCGGTGTGCCTGCAGGTCTTCGATCTTCTCGAAGCTCGGCACCTCATACGGTGCACCATCAAGGATGACGACCTTCGTCGCAACCGGTTCCGGCAGCCGCGAGGCAGCCGAATCAGTCACGGAGGACTCGAGCCCAACCGAGGCGACGAAGGATTTCTCCGGCGCCGAACCACGCTTGGTGCCCTTGAAGACGGTAAAGGCCTCCTTCGGGAAGAACTTTCCATCTTGCATCACGCCGAGGATAACCTTCGTCCGTGGGGGCAGCATCTGCCACTCTCCATCAACCACGTAGATCGCCTCGACGAACTTCCCACCCGCGTACACCCGAAGGTGTTTGCGTGCGAGAATCTCATCGACCTTGAGCTGACGCGCAGCTTGGCGCGCCTCGGCTTCCCTGGCCCGACATTCCACTTCTGCGCGGCGCTCCCGTTCAGCAAAATGCTTCACGAGAATCTCCTCAGTCGCCGTGTACGCGACCCCGTAGCCGAGCAGGTCAGCAACCTGACGCTTCAGCGCCAGCCGCACATCAAGTGCGACTTCCGTCTCGTGCTGAAGCAAGATCTCGGTCAGCGGCACGACGTGCACCACTTCGGGCGACCGGCCCTTCGTGGCATAGACGAGGAAGGTCTCAGCGCCCAGAGCGACCGAGAAGATGTGGCCCTGGAATCCATTCTGGACACGCTTGTCGTCGCGGTAGCCCCAGACTGGGGTACCGGCGGGCGCCGCCGCAATGGACCCAATGAGCCAGCGCGCACCTTCCGGCGCGGCCACCGGCAGAATCAAGTTGGCCAGGTAAAACTTCCCATCCAGTTTGATCGCCCATTGGTCAACGAGGCATTTCGGGTTGTCGGCCGCGCCTTTGAAACGGACTTCAAGGTCAACGCCCACGAAAAAATCGGAACGGGGTGTATTGGTCATGGGAAAGCCTCCTTGGCTTTATGTGAAAGAGCACCAATCGTGCCGTCTAATACAATAGCACATTATTATGAAAAAGTCAATGTCTTCCTCCTCGTAACTGTTTTATACATATAAAAAAGGTGGGTACTAGGTACCCACCTTGGTTCCGTCACGTCGCGCTTCGTACCGCTCAACTGATGCATCCCGAAGGTCAAAGTGGCTGCCCAAAAAGACCGTCGCGTATGCACCTGAACGAAGCGTGAAGCGGTACCGCCAGCCGTCATTCAACCGAACTGACTGGAAATTACCTGCTACCGCCCACAACGGTCGCTCGAATGAGTAGATCAAATCGAGCATTTCTTCAACCACATCTGTCGGATTCCACCACCGCTCGTAGCGAGCAGCATTCGCTTCATCCCACATCGGCAGTCGCTCCCGAAAATCCCGGGTAGTAGTTTCTTCTGCGAGGCAATTCCAGAGATGGCTCTGCCATACCTGGATAGAGGTTTTGCATTCGCTCCGCAACGCCGGGTGCAACACAACCGACTGTTTAGTCACTTGACCTCGTAGCTGCCTCAGTTGATTGGCAACTCGGTCACGAAGGGGCTGCATGCGCGTACCACTCCAGAGATCAAACACCTTCTCGAAGTCACCTTCAATCAAGTACCGCCCTGCATCAACACTGTTTCCTCCAAATCGTTGATGCCCGAAGTAGTTCTTAAACGATGTGCCATGGAGCCGCTCTGCGTACTCGGTGTACACCTTAATCGAGAAGGTGTTGCCACCGTGTCGACCAAGACTCAAGGGACCATCGGCGGGACCAAGCTGCCGCAGCCACGCACGCTCATGCGTGAACTGCGGACGAAATGGTCCGGCCACCACAATCTCTTGTACCGTCTCCGCAAAGGAGTCTTTGCGACCATAGGTCGTAATCGCCGACAGCGGTACCTGGAGTTGATTCGCTACCGCCAAGATCACCACATCATTCTCGAGGCCGCGCTTGGTGAGCGCAAACCGGGTAAATGCTGTGGATGCACCAGTGAGGGTAGTTTCGAAAAACAAATCTAAGCCAGACTCAAAAACTTGAAAATCTGACCATGCTTTCTTGATGAGGCCAACCGGCATGGCAGTGCCCATTGTGCGCCTCCTTTCTTTTTCTGGTCGTTATGACAATGATCGTGCTGTGTGAATTATGGCATTAAAAATACTATTAGTCAATAAATCTACCGTATGTGTGCCATAGAAAAAAGCGATAGGGTATACCCTATCGCTTTGGAACAACGTCCGTTACAGATCACGCAAATGCGCAGGCGCCCGCGGCATCCGCCCCAACACTTCGCGAACGAAGTAGAGCATCTCCGAAGAGCGGTGCACCACCTTGGCCACATCAGCAGCAGTTGCCTCACGCGGACCTTCTTCCGACGCGCACGTTTGTGGAGCTGACACCGGCGGTACCCCTTCCGCTGGCACAACCTCAGGGACCGGCATATCAACAAAGATAACCGCTGGAGGTGGCGCGAGCGCTCGCGTCACCGGAACAACAGTCGGCAGTGGCGGAACTGCCACATGCTCGACCGCTTTCCATTGTGGCAAGAGATTGGCGAGCAAGAACCGGTGTTGCAGTGTGCCCGACCGATCATGACACGCAACGTAGGTGCGATTATCTTCACCACAGACGGTCGTCATATCACCCTTGAAGCCATAGACACCGAGGCTCTTGGCCAGCGGCGAATTAACAAACTCGCGAAAATTCCACACCCGACGACCAGTGATAGCGTCGGTAATGTCTCCGAAGCCCCACTTGCGGGGATTACGAGCTTGCCAATCAGCACTCGGCAGCAAGCGCATCATTTCAAAGTACACCTTATACCCAGCGCCAGTCACGGCGAAGCGTTCTTTCTGCACCCTTCCCCGTTCATCGTTGGGACCGAGGTACTTTACTTCAAAATCATCGCCATGCTGAAAGTCGTACCGATGCATCGGTGCGAGGTTCATATTTTTTCCTTCCTTTGCATTATGTATGTGAACGAGCAGTATTCTCCCACGCGCATAGTACCACGCATATTATAAAAATCAATAGTCTCCAAAAAAACACCTATCGTACGTACAAAAGAAAAACGGGTAGGCAATCGCTTGCCTACCCGTGCGGACAGAAGTCCTTTGTATGTAGTAATCAGTGCGTCGGCTGACCTTCAGCTGCCGGCGAGTGGTCAAGACCATTTGCCTTGGCAGTGACCGCAACCAGTCCGAGACGCGCCAGACCGGCAGCCAAGGGGCCATCGGGCAGCTCGGTGACCTCGAGCGGATGCTCAGTGTCAACAACAGGGCCAGTGGGCGCTGCGACCTTGCCTTTGCGCGGCCGACGGGTGACCGTCGGCGCGGGGTCAACAAGACCAGCTTCGGCCTCGACTGACTTCGGCTTCGTGAATGTCCGCGAGCGCGGCTTCACTTCGACCGCGACCGGCGGCGACTGCTTGAAGAGTTCCGAGATTTCGGTATCCTCGCCCGGCAACCGAACCTGAAGCGCGCAGTGTCCTTTCGGGTTCTCGCCGACCACACAGACGACCGCGAGGCCATCCGGCAGCTCCAAGCCCTTGCGGACCTGAGAGATGTGGAAGAACAGGTCGCCCTGTTTTCCCTCCACAATCAAGTATCCGTAGCCCTTGTCGGCCTTGAACCACTTGACCGAGGCCTCGAGGACCTCTCCCACGACGTAGGGTGAGAGCGGGGTGGCCGCATCAGCCAGCGTTTCCGCCGGAGCTGCTGCCACTTCCGCCGCCATGGCCGCGATTTCCTCGGCCAGCGTAGGGTACACCACTTTCGTGGCATTCGGCTTACCGTCCTTACCGGGCGAAGCCCAGAAGTGAACCGGCAGACCCTTCCACGGCAGAACGCCCGCGACTTCAGTCACCGAGTAGTGAAGGAAAACGTCGCCGTCTTCACTCGCAATGAAGCCGAAAGCTTTCGCTTCATCGAACCACTTGATCGTACCCTCCTTGAAGGGGGGTGGGGTGATCGAGGTGATTGACTGGGCCTGGAGGCCGGTCTGCCCCCGCAGGACGTCGAGCGTGAGCTCAGCGCCAGGGAGAAGATTCGGCAGCTGCGCAGCCAAGATGATGTTCGCATTGATGCGGACATCACCGGCAGCAGTCGAGGCATAGCCATGACCCTTTTCAAGGTCGAAAAATTTGAGGGTTGCGGTCAGGATGGGCATGGTGTCACTCCAGCTGTGCGCAATTGCTGATGCGCGTTGGTTGCAGGTATAAAACGAACAAACGGTACTGGTGACATAGTAGCACACATTTGCATAAAAGTCAATATACCTAGCCCTACAACCATATTTCTCTGGTAGAATAGAGCCACTATGCGCCCCAACGACCTCCTCACCTCTCACTTCCGTATTGATGCACCTCACCAAAAAGCCCTCAAGCGGTTAGGTATCACGACTGTCGCTGACTTGCTCTATCACCTGCCTGCCCGCTACGAAGACGTCAGTGATATTCAATCAGTCGGTGGCCTGCAGAAAGATCAAGAAGCGATTGTCTTTGGCCAGCTCTCGGGGCTTAAGACCCGTAAAGCTTGGAAGAGTCGCCGACCAATTGCCGAAGGCTACATTGAAGACGGCTCAGCCAAGATTAAAATTATGTGGTTTAACCAGCCGTACTTAGCCAAAATGTACAGCGACGGTATGTACGTAAAGCTGGTTGGGAAAGTCACCGGTACCGACGGCAAGCTCTACATCGCCAATCCTGAAGTGGAGAAACTCGATAGCCTCCCCATCGATAGGCACGACAGTATTTTTAAAGGCACTGCCGCCAACCAAGACGACACCATCTACCCGGTCTACCGCGAGACCAAAGGGGTGACGAGTAAGTGGTTTTACCACACCGCACTGAAGTGCTTTGAGAAAGGTATTCTCGACACGCTCCACGACCCGATTCCCGAAGCAATTCTCACCCGCTACAAACTCCCGAGCCTGAAGACGGCGCTCGTATGGATTCACTCTCCGAAGAAAGCGGAGCATGCCGTGAGTGCCCGCAAGCGCTTTGCCTTTGAAGAGGTGTTTTATATTCAAGTCCAAAAGGCTATCGACCGCGCGGCTGTTTCGGCTGCATCAACCTACCAGGTTAATACCGACCAAAAGCACCTGGCTGCCTTTACTGACCGCTTCCCGTTTGCGTTGACCGATGCTCAGGCGAGCTCAATTAAGAGCATCATTGAGAGCTTCACCAAGAACCACGCCATGAGTCGATTGCTTGAGGGTGACGTGGGTTCAGGTAAGACGGCAGTGGCCGCCACCACCGCCTATGCAGTTGCCACCTCGCGCCCACCTGAAGGTAAAGGTAAAGCACTCGAGTTTGGTAATTTACAAGTTGCCTACATGGCCCCAACTGAGATTCTGGCTAAGCAGCACTTTGAGAGTTTTATTGAGTACTTTAAACACCTCCCGATTCAAATTGGTCTCATTACTGGTAGTGGCTGCCAGAAATTTCCCTCGAAGGTAGACGCGACCAAACCAACGAATGTCTCAAAGGCGCAACTCTTGAAGTGGGTCAAGAACGGTGAAGTGCCAATTCTCATCGGTACCCATGCGCTCATCTATAAGAGTGTCGAGTTTAAGCACTTGGCGTACGTGATTATCGATGAGCAGCACCGCTTTGGAACGAACCAACGTAAGGCCCTCGCGAAAAAAGACGCACGCATGCCCCACCTCCTCTCGATGACCGCTACCCCTATCCCCCGCACCTTAGCCCTCACCATCTACGGCGACCTCGACATCACGCTCCTCGATCAAATGCCCGCCGGACGAAAACCGATTAAGACAGAAATCATTGGACCGAGCCAGCAAAGCAAGATGTACGAGCATGTCCGCAGTGAGCTCGCTTCGGGCAGGCAGGCATACGTAATTTGCCCACGCATTGATGAGCCTGACCCAGCGAAAGAAACTGCACTTATACTAAAAAGTGTGAAAGCAGAAGCGGAACGCTTGAAGCGCGACGTATTTCAAGACTACGCTATCGGGGTGCTCCACGGCAAAATGACCCCGGCCGAGAAAGACAAGGTGATGGCGGAGTTTGCCGCACACAAAATCGACATTCTGGTAGCCACCTCGGTGGTTGAAGTGGGTGTGAACGTACCAAACGCCACCAACATCATTATTGAAGGTGCAGAACGCTTTGGGTTGTCCCAGCTCCACCAGCTCCGTGGGCGGGTCGTGCGCGGGACGCACCAGCCGTACTGCTTTGCGGTGACCGAGAGTAAGAGTGACAAAACAAAGGAACGCCTCAAGGCGCTCGTGACCGCCAAGAATGGGTTTGAACTCGCCGAGCACGACCTCCAGTTCCGTGGCTCCGGTGAACTCTACGGCCAAAAGCAATCGGGCCTCTCCGACCTCGGTATGGAAGCGATTAAAAACTTGAAGCTCGTTGAAGCGGCGCGCACTGAAGCGCAAAAGCTTGTAGCAGCCCACCCTGATATAGCCCGCGACTTCCCCCTCATTTACGAGCGGGTGCAACGACTCGGTGAGAGTTTGCACATGGAGTAAGTAAAAGAAAACAGCCGCATTGAGAGGCGGCTGTTTTTAGTGGGTCGACAGGACGGGCGCCTGTCGATTCGATGGTCTTCATGCCACCTGTTTAGAGATCACCTCCTTTCAATGGAGTTGCACAAGGACGCGGGTATGCATCCGATGACGGTCGAGCTGGGTGTGTTTCAAGGTGGTGATCCTTTCTTTCTTAAAAGAGCTCGAAGCGTCGTTGCTTCAATGCCTAGTAAATACTTTTTTATCTATTTATGCAAGAACACCTAGGTGCGTATCTTGACCGACGCTCGTCTTCTGCTACGCTTCTCAATAAACAGCTCTTTCAAGAAAGGTAAATCCATGTCCCTCCGTGGTATTGTACCCAAAACGAACATCGACGGCTTTTACACTGAAATAATTAAGCACTTCGAACCTATTCTGGCGGTTACTGAGTCGGGAGCAAAGGTCATTGATTATTGCTACGAAATAGGGGTTACCTGTATTGGCACCAACCCACACTACAGTACGCAGGGTCGAGCCGTAGTTGTCGTCAGCCAATTTGTCGGAAATGGTATTGATGGCGTCGTCATTGAAGACGACCGACTACCCGTGGTAATTCTTGGCCACACCGAAGAGCTTGGAAGTATTCAGCTGGTTGAAGCCAAGCGGCTCGGGCAGCAGCAAGCGATGCTCATTGTGACGATTGTTGACCAGGCGCATGATACCAGACGGACCCTCGCCTGGAGTGTTAAAAAATCAGAAATGACCACAGTACACTAAGTACAAAACCGTACGCGACCAATGGTCGCGTACTTTTTAGACACTTGACCTACACGCACACTTCAGGCAAGCTACGCCCTAGAAACGTTCACAGAGAGAAAGGATACGAGATGGAATTTGACTCTTTTTTCAAGCGCGAAGGGAAAGCCAAGAAGCTCTACCCCGTGATTCATGTACGCAACCTGGCGCAGGCTCAACTTAATGCTCATGCGGCGTTTCAGAATGGGGCTTATGGAATTTTTCTCATCAACCATACCATCAGTAGCAATGAACTCCTCCGGATTGCATTCACCGTACGTCTAGAGTGGCCCAACCGGTTTATCGGTGTTAACCTGCTTGATGCCAATGCGGGCGATGCGTTTGCGCTCGCATCAGATTCCCGTAATGACCTCAATGCCGTTTGGGTTGATGACTCGGGGATTGGTGACTACGTTTGGAGCTTTGCCGAGCACCTCCATGAGCGCATGCAGCGATCGTCATGGCTGGGGTATTACTTTGCCAGCGTTGCCTTCAAGGGGCAATCTGCACCAGTTATCGACCTTGTGCTCGCAGCCCAAAATGGCTCGCAGCATGCACATGTCGTCGTAACCAGTGGTCCACGGACTGGTTCGCCACCCTCAGTCGAAAAAATCCGCACGATGAAGGAAGCCATTCCAAACCACCCGCTCGCAATCGCAAGTGGCATGACGTGCAAAAATATCCACGATTTCCTTCCCTACGCTGACATCTTCATGGTGGCAACCGGCATCAGTGACAAGTATGACAACTTTGATCTGCGCCTCGTTCACCAGATGGCAACAATCATTCAAAACTACAACAAATCCGCTGGCTTACTCCAGTAACTACCCTCCGTGTCGACAATTTTGTCGGCACTTTTTATTTTCGAGTAGATAGAGGCCACGTGCCTGCTATACTTATACGTATGTTAGATGTTCTTACCCGAGCTCTTCTCCACCCTGCTGCTTACGCGGGAGTATTACGTCGTCAAACACTGACGCTCAAAGAACACCGTGAAGAAGGCGATAATATTCATACGTTTATCTTTACGCTGCCAAAGAATATTTCCTGGCGCGCTGGCCAACACGCTATTTTTACGCTGCCGGGAGTTGAAGTGCGCGGTAAAACCTGGCGCCCATTCTCAGTCGCGTCGTCAGCTCGTGAAGGTGTCGTGCAAATTAGTACCGTCATTCCTCCCGAGCCAAGTGATTTCAAACGACACCTCCTTCGCCTCAACCGTGATTCAATTATTCATATGTACGGACCGTATGGGGAATTTCACGCGAGCGGAACAAAGCAACACATTGTCGGTGTAGCAGGCGGAATTGGCATCACCCCGTTCCGTGCTCTCGCCTACGAGATATCGCGCCGACACCTACCTGAAACACGCATGACCCTTATCTACTCCGCGCGTTCTGTCTACGCGTACAAAGAAGAACTCGATCGCTGGCAGAGTGACCGGCTGCGCATCGTATACACCCATACGCCAGAGGAGACCCAAACTGCCCTCAAGAATCAATTTGATGTACTCGGTAATACAGCTTCCTACTACCTCTCAGGTTCACCGGGCATGATTGCGGCACTGCGGACATACTGCGAAAGTCTTGGCGTTACCAAGATTACCAACGACCCCTTTAAGGGATACTAAAACAGCCAACAGAGAGGTTGGCTGTTACGCGATAAGCATGGGAAAGTACCCTTGGTTTCGGAGTTCCTGACACAACTGCACGGAGGAGCTCGAAACGGAAATAAGCGCAAAGGTAAACTGATTAAACGCGCCGTACCAAGGCAGCATGGAATTACCCCCAGTTCGCCACTGGCGCTGCTCACTTGGCTTCAGAAGACGAACATAGACCGCCTCCAAAGGAAAGCAGAGCACCATCCACCCCCACATAAGATCATGCGCCGGATGATGGCGCCAATAGAAGCATATTGCTTGAAATGACACGGAAGAAGTTAACGCTGTACGGGTCGACATACCATAAACTCCTTCTCTTAGAAAGACCCTAAAACTACCTCTAGTATACTACGCAATTGAGCTCAAGCGAAAATAAAGGTATAGTTTTCGAGTCCGGAAACCCGGCCACCCGCCCTTAGCTCAGTTGGTAAGCAAAGCTTGCTTCGACTTCGTTCGCGAATCATGAAAGTAAACTTTCACGATATCGCTCACTCGTCGAAGTTAGAGACGCAGAGCTTAGAAGTGAACGAATGAGTGTCGTGCGAAAGTTTACTTTCGGATGACCGAGTGAGTGAAACTTGTATCAATTAAATATTTTGTCCGCCCGTAGCTCAGTTGGTTAGAGCGCGGAGCTTATACCTCCGTGGTCCTTGGTTCGAGTCCAAGCGGGCGGACAAAATATTGAATTGATATACCTCTGTGGTCCCTGGTTCGAGTCCAGGCACACGGACAGTATGTATTTCCGAGCGAGTCGAAACTGTATCGAAGATATACCTCTGTGGTCCCTGGTGAGGAAGCGAATACTTGGAGCTTCCGCAAGACCTTGCCTAGTATTTCTTGAGGTGACGAAAAGAAATACTGACAAGGTGTACAGAATCTGTAAGATTCGAGTCCAGGAGGGCGGACAACAGTACAAAAGAAAGACACTACTTAAGTAGTGTCTTTCTTTTGTAGAAAGCAAACTGCTTTGCTTTCGTGCTGTTGTCCGAGGCGTAAACGATGTGACCTCGGTCACAAGTGCGCCGGGCTCGCGAGTACTTATGAGTGAAGCGAATTAGTAACTCGTGAGGACATTGATACACACATATAAAATAACCCCGGAAAACCGGGGCTATTTTTATACCCGCCTGCTATACTACGTACAATGCGTACGCGTATACAACATCCAGTACTTCTTAGTGCAGCCGCTCTCCTCTTGGTGATTGTGGCCGTTATCGTGTACCAAAAAATTACCGCCGAGCCTACCTGGACTACAACAACCGTTGAACGTGGTTCTGTGAGCGAGATTGCTGGTATCTCTGGCTTTGTCGAGGCTGAAGATGCTGCCGAACTCTCCTTCCCTGCAACCGGCCTCGTCACCGATGTGTTCGTCAAAAAAGGTGACGTTGTAACGGCTGGTCAGCTCCTGGCGACCCTCGGTTCAGCACAACTTGTAGCGGAGCGAGCTGCTGCCGCTGCAACCCTGAGTGATGCCTTGGCTGGTCGAGCAGAGCTCCAGGCTGGCCCAACGAGTGAAGCGCGAGCGGTTACCGAGTCCACCGTCGCTGCTGCTGAAGCAGCGCTCGCAGAAACTATCGCAACGGAGGCAGAAAAAGTACACAATGCACGAGCCGCTCTCCTCTCGAACGACCTCGGTGCCCTTTCAGTTGATTCAGAAGAAGAGGCTCCGGCTCCTGCAGTTACAGGGAGTTACACGTGCCGTCAAGAAGGGGTCTACACCGTGAACATCTACCGCTCTGGTGCAGACTCAGGCTATTCGTATACACATACTGGCCTCGAAAACGGGACGGGGCCGGCCAGCACCGAACAACCGGGTGCGCTCGGTACATGTGGCCTCTACCTGCAGTTTACCGACGGTGCAAACTACAGCGATAGTGAGTGGATTATTGCGGTACCCAATACCCGAAGCAGCACGTACACCACGTACAAAAACGCGTACGAGCTCGCACTACGTCAAGAAGAGCAAAATGTAGCAGCCGCTGAAAACACCCTCGCTATCGCCAAAAACCAAGCGACGGCTGACAATGCTGCACCGCGGGTTGAGTCACTCATCAAAGCTAATGCCTCGGTGCAAGCAGCCCAGTCACGCATTGCAGCCATTGATGCCAAAATAGCAGACGCTTCGATTGCTGCGCCGTTTTCGGGAACAATTACCGATGTTTCAATTGTCGCTGGTGAAACTGCCAACCTAACACCCGTCATCACAATCTTAGGTGAAACTGCATTTAGCCTCACAGCACGAGTCCCAGAAATTGATATCACCAAAATAGTTGCCGGCCAAAAGGCTGCCGTGCGTTTCGATGCTCGCACAAGCGAAACCTACCCAGGCGAAGTCACCTTTGTATCACCACTCCCTACCACGATTGACGGTGTTGCGTACTTTGACGCCACCATTGAACTCGAAGAAACACCAACGTGGCTCCGCGCGGGACTTAATGCCGATGTCGATATCACCCTACGCACTGAAACTGACGTGCTTCGCATACCCGAACGCTACCTCACACGAACCCCAAATGGAGTCACGGTCTTGAAGCTTACCGGTCGTGAGACTGCCCCTGTTGAAGTTACTGTCGACTTTATAGGTAACGATGGCTACGCTGTGATTACCGGACTAACCGCAGGCGACACTATCGTCGCTCCCGAAAACTAGTATGCGCGCTTTCAGGGTTGGCTTGCTCTTAGGAATCCGCCAGATTCAACGAGCGAGTATCTGGACTACTTCACTCATCATCTTCGTGATGACACTCACGTTCCTTAACCTGATTGCAGTGTCAGGGATACTCGTTGGCCTCATTGAGGGGGCGGAGGTAGCTGTCCGCCAGAGCTCACTCGGCGACATTGCCGTCTCCCCTTTAGATAGCGAAGACCGTATCCTCGACACCATCGCCTTCACGAAACGTCTTGATACGTATCCCGAAGTTGCAACGTACTCAGTTCGCTACACCGGAGGAGCGGTTATTGAAGCAAACTACAAAGAACGGCGCGACCTCAAGGGCGAGCGCGATACCGCGACTGTAATCGTCAACGGCATTGATCCAGTACGCGAAGACGCCATGACGAATCTTTCGCAATACGTCATTGAGGGCGAGTACCTCAAGCCAGGAGAAGAAGGCTACATTCTCCTTGGCGTGTACTACCTCGAACGCTACGCAGAAAACTTTGGTGATATTTTTGACACCATTGGGGACGTGAAGCCTGGTGACACCGTACGTGTCACCGTCGGTGAGGTCTCAAAGGAAATGGTCGTTAAAGGCATCATCGAGTCAAAAATCGACGAGATAAACCTCGCTATGTTTATGAACGAACTCGAATTTCGTCGACTCTTCGGCCGCCAGGACCGCAATGCTGACCAAATAGTCATTCGAACAGTCACCCCAGAGGATAACCTCACGGTAGCGACTGCTATGCGCCAGAGCGGCCTCGATAGTTTCGCTAAAGTACAAACCTTTGAAGAAGGGCTCCCGAAGTTTTTAATAGATATCAAAAATACCTTTAATGTACTCGGAACCTTTATTGGTTCAATCGGTATTGTCGTGGCGTCAATTACCATTTTCATCATTATCTTCATTAACGCTGTCTCACGCCGACGACACATTGGTATTCTCAAAGGTATTGGTATCGACCGGCGAGCCATTGAAATGGCGTATGTCATGCAAGCCGCGTTCTACGCGCTCTGTGGCTCAGCTATTGGTACCCTGATCACCTACGGTATGCTGGTCCCCTACTTTGACGCCAATCCTATTCAGTTCCCCTTCAGTGATGGTATTTTGAGTGCTGACCCGTACGACACCCTTATAAAGTTTATTATTTTGTTTATCACAACCCTGATTGCAGGCTTTGTCCCGGCCTGGATTATCGCTCGCCAGAACACACTTAATTCAATCTTAGGTCGTCGTTAGTATATGGATATCATCACCGCAAAAAATATACACCGTTCATTTGGAAAAGAGCCTTTGGTGACCCACGTACTCAAAGGAATTGACGTTAGCATTGTAACTGGTGAGTACGTTGCCATCATGGGTAAATCAGGTGCGGGTAAATCAACGCTCATGTACCAACTCTCCTGCCTTGATGAGCCCACCTCTGGGACAATCACAATTGATGGCGTTGCGACGGAGTCACTCAATGAAGAAGAACGCACCACGTTTCGTCTCACGACACTCGGCTACGTGTTTCAAGACTATGCACTCGTACCTGATCTCTCAGCACGCGAGAACGTCATGATGCCACTCTTAATGCGGGGCATTGAATGGAGTGTGGCTGAACGCACTGCCGACGAAGCGATTGACGCCGTCGGACTTGAAGGAAAGTACCATAATCTCCCAGGCATGCTTTCAGGCGGTGAGCAGCAGCGGGTAGCCATCGCGCGCGCAATTGCTGGTAAACCCAAGATACTCTTTGCTGACGAACCGACCGCTAACCTCGATAGTGTGTCGGGTAAGCAAATCATTGCGCTTTTAGCTGAGCTCCATCAAAGTGGACAAACCATTGTGATGGTTACCCACGAAGAGGAGTACGCCGCCGGCTGCGACCGTATTATCTACATGGAAGATGGCAACATAACAAGGGAGACCTACCCGCACCACGATATAGCGAACCTATAACAAAACAACGAGGCGACACGCCTCGTTGTTTTTTTTAAAATGAAGTGACTACTTCCCGTTCACGGTTACCAGTTGCTGGGCAGCATCGCCATCGGTATCAATCACTAATACTTTGTAGGTACCCGGTCGTGGATACTCGTAGGTCAGACTGTATGCCATAGTAGAGCAGTCAGTCGTTACCGCTTCACTATTTCCATCTCCCCAGAAAATGGTCGCCATCTGCGTTGCTTCACATGTCCGAGGCAGTGCATCGTCAAGCACAACGACTCCGGTCACTTCAAGTGCCATACCGTCGAGTTCAGCCTCGAGGAGTTTAGTAACATCTGTGCCAGCTCTACCAGCTGCCACGACGCTGCGTTCGTCTCGCCCGGCTCCACCAGAAACGGTAATCGTGTAACTGCCCGGAGCCGCGTAGGCGTGGTAGGTAGCAAAGGTGTGTACGTCCCCACTGCACCCGAGGCCATGGAGTGACTCAGTCGTGCCATCTCCCCAGTTGATAGTCCCCTTCACCATAGGACCGCAGATTTCCATCATCTTACTGTCACGCTCGCGCACAATGGTGCCATTGACCTGGACCAAATTACCGTTGAGAGCCATTACGAAGGTGGTGTCGGTTGCCTCTCCCTCTTGCAGGGCTGTCAGGTAGGCGGTAAGGTACGCCACTTTGGCTTTAAGCGTTTGGTAGTCCTCTACCTCGGTCTCAGTAACGAGCGTCATTGGCTCAGCTGCCTGTGCCGGCAGCACCGCGAGAACGGCAGCCACACTCATACAGAGCAGCGTGAATGCGAATTTAGTAATAGTGGCAGAACGTACAAACATACAATACATAAAATTAAGTAACGTCTGTATCATACCAAAAAGACCGCCCCCTGGCGAAACAGGGTGGGCGGTCTTTGGTAGTTTCTCTAGGCGAGCGCCTTGGTTGGGTCACCAATCTTTTCTTCCATTGCGTACTGCTTCTTGAACGCATCGTTAATTGGGACACCTGCCTCCTTCAAGAGTGCCTCGTACTCAGGGCGTTCGAGTGTTTCCACTTCGACGAGACGCTTGGAGATGGTGTCGAGCGCACCCCGGTACTTTGTGAGAATTTCACGCGCCTTCTCTTTCCCTCCTTCAATAATCTTCATCACTTCATCATCAATTGCTTTCGCAACTTGTGGACTGAAGCCGCGGTCTTCACTAATTCCGCCACCAATCAAGCGTCCACCAGTACCCTCGAGAGCAATTGGTCCAAGCGCACTCATGCCGTACTTGGTCACCATATCACGAGCGATATTGGCCACTACCTGCAGGTCATTACTTGGGCCTGTCGAGAGGTCACCGAAAACCATTTCTTCAGTCACGTACCCACCGAGAGTCATAGCGATATCATCCATAAACTCGTTCTTGGTGTGCATGCGACGATCTTGGTCAGGGAGCTTCAGGGTGTACCCCGCAGCTCGACCCCGAGAAATAATAGAAATTTTCTGAACTGGGTCAGCGTACGGCAAGACTGAAGCGACGAGCGCGTGCCCAACCTCGTGGTACGCAGTTACTTCACGTTCGTACTTTGAGAGCACATGACTCTTACGCTCCGGACCGAGCATAACCTTCTCAATTGAGCGGATGAGGTCAAACTGGCCAACCTGCTTTCGCTTCTCACGCGCTGCCTGAATGGCTGCCTCATTCATGAGCGAGTAGAGATCGGCTCCAGAGAAGCCAGGAGTACGCTGCGCGATAATTTCCAAATTTACATCGTCCTGAAGTGGCTTCTTGCGGGCGTGCACCTTGAGAATAGCCTCGCGGTCGCCACGGTCAGGCAGGTCAATCGTAACGCGGCGATCGAAACGCCCAGGGCGTAAGAGTGCCGGGTCAAGTACATCAGGGCGGTTCGTCGCTGCCATCACAATCACCTTCGCGTTTGGCTCAAAACCGTCCATCTCCACGAGAATTTGGTTGAGGGTCTGTTCGCGCTCATCGTTCCCTCCGCCTATACCTGTCCCACGGACGCGACCGACGGCGTCGATTTCATCCACGAAGATAATCGCTGGCGCAGCCTTCTTCGCCATCGAGAAGAGGTCACGCACCCGTGACGCACCTACACCCACAAACATTTCCACAAACTCAGAACCTGAGATAGAGAAGAACGGCACTCCTGCCTCCCCTGCTACCGCACGCGCTAAGAGCGTCTTTCCTGTACCGGGAGCACCCATCATCATTACCCCTTTCGGGATTTCCGCGCCAATCTCAATAAACTTCTTTGGGTTCTTGAGGAAGTCCACAATTTCTTCAAGCTCCTGTTTAGCCTCTTTCGCACCAGCTACATCTTTGAAGGTAACTTTTTGGTTTTGATCATTCGGATCAATCATGCGCGCCTTACTCGCACCAAAGCTCATAGCCTGCATCCCTGCCCCTTTCACTGAGCGGGTGAAGAACCAAATAATGATACCGAGGAACAACAGTGGGAAAATAAATGGAGCCAAGTTTCCTACCCAGTAGCTAAAGCCGGTTGGGTTCTGGACATCGATTTGAATACTTGAAAGCTGCTCAGTGGTAACACCAAGATTGACGAGTGTCTCAGAGATAGCAGCGTCTGTTTCCTTCTTTGCTTCACCAGAGACCCAGTCTTCGTTGTAGTAGTTAATCTCAAGCTGTGACCCGCGAACGATGATTTCTTTTACCTCACCATTTTGAATCTGCGTAACTACGTTTGAAAGGGTCAGCTCAGTTGGCGGGACCGATGTATCAGCCACGTAGCTATACGCAATTGTAATCACCAGTAAAAGCAGTACGGTCGACAGCACATTATTCCAGAAGTTTCCTGGACCAACGGGCATGTTCTTAGGGGTGCTTAGTTTTGGCATTTTCATACCTTTCTTTTCTTCTTTCGTACTTACCGGGGTCTCCTTGGTTGCAACGTTCGCCTCCTCAGTTGGGGCAGCTGTTTCTGGGGTTTGCGGTTCTTTGTGGGTATCAGTCATAATGTAGGCCATTATACAGAAATGAGTACATTTTGCGAGGATTTTTGCTATAGTGTGCTGAGCCATGTCGGCCTATATTCAAAACAAAAAAGCTACGTTTAACTACGAAATCCTCGAGCGCTTTGAGGCGGGTATTACCCTGGCTGGCCATGAGGTAAAAGCGGTTCGAAACGGGATGGGCAGTCTCCTTGGTGCCTTCGTGATTATTCGCGGTAACGAGGCATTTTTAGTGAAAGCGACCATCACCCCATTTCAGGTAGCTAACACGCCGAAAAACTACGACCCGGAACGTCCTCGGAAGCTCCTCTTGCACCACAAAGAGATTGCAAAGCTTCAAAAAGAGCTCAATACCGCTGGGTTGACCATAGTGCCAATCTCGTTGTATAATAGTAAAAGCAAAATCAAGCTTGAAATTGCGCTCGTACGTGGTAAAAAGAAAGCGGACAAGCGCGAAAGTATCAAAGAACGCGATACGAAGCGAGACATACAACGTACTTTGAAACAACAATTCTAAATCATATTTCGCTGTAGAAAGATGGCCACAAAAAGTCATCATGGGACGCAATGGTGCGAACCACATAAAACGTAGCAGAGGACAGAACACTATGGGACAGACGGACCAAAGTAATGTTGTCACCTTCCCCAAACCACGCTCTGTGCAGCACCCGGCTGTGCTGCGCGAAAGTTTGGAAGTGATTCTTAGGGAGCTGTACACCTTCTACGACAGCATCCCGGACTTCGTGGAAGATTGCGGACAGGCAATCGGCCACAAGAAAGGCATCCAAGCTGACCGTGCCCTCCATAGCTGGGCGCGGAGGCAGCTTGAAGAGTACCGTTATCTCGCCGCCAAAAGCGGCTGACCTACACCAGTCGTGGCGACAGGGCATCCCCTGTCGCCACCATCTTTCTGCAGCGAAATATCATGAGGGAGGAAGAAATGGATCTCTTTATCTACGTGAGTCTGGTTGAAATAGCATTGACCCTGATTGGTTTTGTAGCCCTTGGTGCAATCGGTGTACGGGCAGTGCGTCGGCGCAAAGCCGCAGCAGACGCCGACGATACACTCGGTGAAGATGTGCCGCCTATGGAATACACCGGAAAAATGTATCCAAAATCGCATCCAAAAACGTTTGGCAAAAGTCCTGATCGAAAGTAAGTTGGGTAGGTGTTCTGCACCTACCCACTTTTTCTCCCCTCACCAATTACTGGTGTGCGAAAGAAACGAGCGTATCGTTCGTCTTCATACGCACACCCTTCCCCGCTAGCTTTCAAGCACGCGTTTGAAACCTGTCGGGGGATGCTAGGCATCGACGGTTAGATCCTGGTGTGGTTGTGTGCAGTGTCGAAGTTGAATACACCTTCGTTAAAATGTATTCATCCTTACGTGCAAAGAATAGCGTAAAAAGTCCTTACTTTACTGTATCGGACTTCGCATTCGCGACTGCGTAGTTTACCTACCTCGCCGATGACGACATCCCGTACTATGAGTTCTCATAGTAGTACGCGGGTGTAATATCATGAGAATATTAGTTCCAACTCCGCCTGCGTTGGAAACCGAAATTCTGCAGGCTCGAATACGTACTGTTTCGTCACTTCTTTAGGTGCGTATTTCAAATCAAAGATATGACTACACACTGTAGACGCACAATCGCCCACTAACTCGGACGGGAGTTCAAATCTCCCCATCTCCACTCGTAATAATATTAGCGCCAATAGGCGCTTTTATTATTTGAGTGGAGATGGGAGCAAGCAAACTGCTTTGCTTGCGGGAGATTTGAACTAAGCGGAGACATGTTTTTTCTCATTCCTAGAGAAAAAACAGTCGAGCTCGGGGTGAGAAAGTGTCTAAACACTTTCGCAAGAGCTTTTGAGAAATTTTTGATTTCCAAAAGGTATACAGCTTCTGTAAGAAGAAAGTTCTTAGTAGTTTATGCGTGTAGCGAAATAAAATACTTAGAAACTTGACCCTTCGATTACCCCCATCTCCACACATAGCAACACTTGTAGTATTACAAAACCGCCCTAAGGCGGTTTTGTACGTTTTACCCCTGTGGAAACTTCGATATATCCATAAAGGCTGGTTCAAGGATATACCCTTCAGTGTCTTCCACTTCAAAGGTATACATAAAGTCCCCTGCCATCTCCTCATTAAACTTATTTGCGTACACTCGTCCTCCAGCACTTTTGGCTTTAGCACAAAATTCATCGACCGCTTCTTTAGAATCTAAGCTCAGGGCATAAAAAGCACTGACTGACTCCTTTTGATTCGGAAAGGTTTTATTATCATTAAAGTTACGAGCAAAGTCTTCAGTGAGAAGCATAAAGATAATCTCTTCGCTCCACATCATGGCGCTCGCTACGTCGTTACTAAACATCGTATTTTTGGTGCAGCCAATCGCTTCATAAAAAGCGGTAGCTGTAGCTAAGTCTTTGACAATTAAATTTATGTAGACTGATTTTTTTGCTTGCATAGTGCTACTGTACCACAAATCTGCCCACGCTACTTTGGCACTCCACGATAATCGGTAGTACCTAAATTAGCACTGTACAAGTTTGACAAAAAGTGAATAATACCGTAAAAGTTACCAGTAGCTATTTAGGAGGACAGGGTATGGGTGATGTAGTTCGACTCGTTACCAGCAGCGGTAAAGATCTTGGTATCTTCCCTACTGCTGCCGTAACGGAGCTTGGTGGTAATGTGCAAGTCATTGCAGATGCACTAGCGGCAGATCCCGACGGGGAAATGTTGCGGGACCGAGTCAATGCCAGGTTTGAAACATCGCTACTCCAGATGGAGTTTGCAGCCTTACAAGACAACGAAGATGAATCACCTGATGCGCTGAGGCTTAATGCGCTTCTCGCATCAATTAGTGAAGCACCAGAGGCATACGACTAACCATCAACGGCCGCAGTACCAAAGGTACGGCGGCCGTTTTTTGTATAATTTTGCCAGGGTAGTGCTACCTACACGGCTACTCGAAACTCATTCCGACGTGCTCAACAATTTTTGCCAGACTTAGGTCAGACTTGATGAAGTACGCAGTCTTTGTGCCACCAACCGCGATGGCGTTGGCGACTGCTGCCATGTCTGACTGGGCAGTGAGAATAGTAACAGGGACATCGGCTAACCAGGGGTCCTCACGAAGTTTCCCGAGGACCTGGTCGCCATTAAGCTTCGGCATATGAATGTCGAGAATTATGTGATCAGGTTTGTCTGAAAGGATGTGCGCTAGTGCCAGCTCACCGTCCGCCACTGAAATAACCCGATACCCACCTAGCGTTTCCAGAGCTGTTACTAAAGCTTCACGGATATCAGTCTCATCTTCAGCCACGAGCACAACTTTCTTTGGTGTATCTGTCATATACCTACCAGTATACACTGAAAACGGATTAGCTTTGGTACGGTAGCGTAACCACAAACTCTGTACCCACCCCCTCGGTCGATGCGAAGGCAATCGTACCGCCAAGGAGCTCAACCGCCTGCTTCACTACGTAGAGCCCGAGACCCGTCCCTTCAGTTGGTGAGGTCTTGGTATTTGAAGCACGATAGAGCTTTGAGAAAAGGTGTGGCTGATCATTGGCGGGAACGCCGATTCCTGTGTCTCGCACGGTAAACGCCACCCCATTTCCGACCACATCTAGGGCCACACCAATCTGCCCACGCTCGGGGGTGTACTTCACTGCGTTCGAGATGAGGTTACTCACAATAATATGGAGGAGCGCTTCATCGGTGGCAAGAACGACCTCAGTAGCGGGAATATGTGCCTGGAGCTCAAGGGACTTCCCAGCAATCTGTGCCTCAAAAGATTCAAGTACGTGCGCCATAAAGGTATTGAGTGACACTGGACCAGTCTTTGTTGCGAAGGTGCCCATTTCTAGTTTCGTCGCATCGAGGAAATCGTTGACGAGACCATTCATTTTTTCCGTACTCCGGCGCACCTTATCCACGTACGCGATTTGGTCGGCCGGTGCATTACCGAGCACGTTGGTCAAGAGCTCAAGGTTCCAGAGAATAGCAGAAATCGGGGTACGGAGTTGGTGTGAGGCCAAGCTCACAAACTCCGTCTTCGCGATATCAACGGCTTTCTGTTCAGTTATATCAATCAAGGTAATCAGCCGTTCACGGTTATGCTCATACGGAAAAGCCGACACCAACACCCAGCGACTACCTCCACCAACAAAGAGCTCTGCTTCAACCTCATTCACAAACTGCCCCGCGTAAATGCGCTGCTCTAAGTTGAGCGCGCGCGCAGCATCGACTTCAGCTTCACGAATAAGACTAAAAAGATTATTGGTGACGAGCTGTTCGGTCTGCATACCGCAGAGCCGTAGCGCCGCAGCATTACCGTGCAGAATTCGCCCCGTCGCGTCGGTTCGAAGGTACGCCACAGGACTGTTTTGGTATAAGTCTGAAAAGAGTGTTTCGCTGCCCTTCCCAGAAGCGGTTACCTGATACTTCAAGTTAGCAATTTGACCCGCTTGAAACCAGTTGAAACCCAAAGCAACTACCGCCACGTACACGAGTACGCTAATAATCTTTGTTGAAACGGCCCAGCTGGCCAAGGTAAAGACATACCCGAAGAAGAGAACACTCACGATGAGCAAGAAACCAATCAAAAGGAGGGCGAAAATATAGCTAGCGCTTGAGCCTGACATAGATGTACCACTATCATAGCAAGCAATCTAAGAAATGTAGACAGGTTGACGAACACGTACGATTGCGTAGGATACAACAAGTTCTTTCACACAGAGGAGACAAAACACATGCCCCCGAAGTACTGCACCATTGAGGCACTCATTTTGATGATTGATGAACCGTGGCAGACCCCCTGCTTCCAGATTCTCCACGACCATCGCCTCCGCTTTGACCGGGCGCGTGGCTCCACCCATAACCACCAAACTTGGGACGGTGGGTACATCGATCACATCACCGACGGCATGAACTTCATCATTCGGTTCTATCCGTTCATGGTGAGCTTTGGTCGACCGCTCCCCTTCTCACTCTCCGACGCACTCGTGGTCTTCTATCTTCATGACCTCGAGAAGCCGTGGCGGATTATCGTTGGTAGTGATGGTATCGCTACGAACAAGACTGGCCTTACCACCAAAGCGCAGTTTAAGTCATTCCGGGACACCATGCTCGCACAGTACGGCATCGAACTCACACCTGCACAGAAAAACGCCTTCACGTACATTGAAGGTGAAGGCAAAGACTACCGGGCTGACAGGCGTGTAATGAACGAGCTTGGTGCCTTCTGCCACGCCGTCGATACCTGGTGCGCCCGCGGTTGGTTTGACTACCCGAAAGCCCAAGGTGACGAATGGACTGGCGCAGGCCGGCTTCGCACCACCACAGACACGGAGGAGTAAATGATGGAAAGCGCTACCGCACCCCACCCCTGTCAGCCTCAGCATACGCCTGACGAAGGGAAGGAAATGACAGACGATGAAACTGGTGAGAATTTTCGCCGGTACTGCTGCAAACACTGCAAGCAGTGGCTCGGCGACCGGGCACCGCTTGCCGCCTACTGACGGGCACACAGTGACCATAAACCCCGCGCAATGCGCGGGGTTTTTCTATCCCCGGCAGATGAAGAAACTTTAAAGCGACCTGCTATACTAGCTGCCATATGGATGATAATTATCGACCAAACGTTACGAGCAAGCGGAGTTCTGCAGGTCTCGGACTATTTGCTGGAGAAGACATTAAAAAAGGCCAACTTATTATTGAGTACACTGGCGAGCGCATTAGTGACGAAGAAGCCAACGAGCGCGGCGGAAAGTACCTTTTTATTGTGACCGACAAAATTGTCATTGATGGAAAAGGCCGCGAGAACACGGCCCGCTATATCAACCACGCCTGCAAACCGAACGCCGAAGCCGAACACGATGAAGAGGATGATCGGATCTACATCCGTGCCAAGAAGAACATCAAAGCTGGTGAAGAAATCACCTACCACTACGGCAAAGATTACTTCAACATGATGATTAAGCCAGCCGGATGTAAGTGCAGCAGTTGTCTTACGAAGGCAGCGTAAACAAAAAAGCACAGCTATGCTAGCTGTGCTTTTTTGTTACCTACACCTTCGCTGCCGCGAAGGCATCGGCCGCCCTGGCCATCTCCCCCATTTCGTCAGTTTTCAGTACCACTACAGGATAGGAACCTTTTGCTTCAATCCGCCCCTCTTTCCCAATGAGCGCTTCGTTCTTCGCGGTATCAAGTACCAGGTTAAAGAGTCCTAAGCGATCAAATATTTTTGCCCGTAAGTCGGGGTTTCGCTGCATAGCGGTCGCGGTCAGGACAATGGCATCAACACCACCCATGAGCACAATGTGCGAGACAATCCATGAGCGTAGCTGGTGAAGGAATGCCTTGAGTGCAAGTGCTGCGTGCTCTTCCCCTGCCGCTGCGTGTTCGAGGAGCATACGTAAATCACTCACCCCTGCCACAGCTTTAAAACCAGCTTCCGTATATACGTGCGCCAATGCATCACTCGGACTCAAACTATGCTCGTGCATAAACGCCAAGAGCGTCCCCGCCTCCACATCGCCACCTCGCCCACCCATGAGCATACCGCTCGCTGGTGTAAAGCCCATTGAAGTTGCAATTGAACGACCTCCTTTTACCGCAGTCACGCTCACGCCACCTCCCACGTGCACCACAATAATGCGCGCTGGTGCCGGACTGACGAAAGAGGCAACACGGCCAACTACCGACGCCACCGAAAGCCCATGGTAGCCAAAGCGACGGAGCGCTGGGATACCCAAACTTTGCAAAGTGGTTTCTGGGTAGGCAGTCTGGTGGAATGCACTGTCAGACACGGCAATAAGCGGCACACCTGGTAGCAACTCCCGGAGCGCATGGATTTCTGCAATCACGATGGGAATATGCACCGGTACCAAATACGCGACCCGAGCGAGCGCTTCAATGTATGCGTCATCTATGGGGCCGTGCGTGGCAAACTGCTCACCTGGTGCAACAACGCGCACCGCTACCTGCGTAATACTTTGCGCATGAGCGATTATTCCTTTCGCTACCAAAAACTCGAGCGCACGCGGCAACGCTGACACGAGATCTGCCTCAGGCCAGGTATCGCAGACAGCTACACCATTAACCTCAGTAACACACGACTGCACACCAGTTGGGGTCCCTTCAACTTGCACCGAAGCCAACGATGCACCATCGCGGTAGAGGGCGTACTTACGTGAAGTGCTCCCGGGATTAACTACGAGCGTGATTGCCATGACCAATTGGTTATTTCTTCGGGATCGTCGCCGTGTTCAATCACAAACGCGCGGTGTGTGGCAATCTTTTCTTCAAAGAGCGCAGCCTTCGCCGCGCAATCCGCTTCTGTAATAATGCCCTGCGCTGCAGCTGCCTTGAGCGCATCCATGACCAGGTGGTACCGGTCGACACGGTTACGCACCATCATGTCAAAGACGGTCGTGGTTGAGCCAGACTCTTCGTAGCCATGCACGGTAAACCGGTCAGCACTCACGTTGTAGTCAAAGAGAATCTGCTTGACGGTCTGCGGGTAGCCATGGAAGTTAATTACCACTGGCTTATCGGGCGTAAAGTAGTAATCGAGGTCGTGCGGTAACACGCTGCAACCAGACGCTCCCATACCAAGTGCTGAGAGTGAGCTGATATTTACAAAGCGTACGCGGAGCTTTGGTACCGCTTCGTGGATGAGGTTAATCGCAGCGAGCGTTTCCTTGGTCATGAAGTCACCCGCTGCACCAAATACAATGTGCGGGTCTTCGTCAGAAGCAAAATCCCAAATAGCGATACCTGAACGAACATCTTCCTCCGCCTGCTTCACTGTGCGCCAAACCGGAAGCGGTCGCTTCTCGCCCACGAGTACATTGATTTCTTTCTTTGACGCGAGCATGCGACGCATAACGACAAGGGCAGTATTGGCGTCTGCCGGGAAGTACACATTGGAGAAGCAGCCTTGCCGCTGCAAGACATCATCGATGAAACCAGGGTTCTGGTGCGAGAAGCCATTGTGCTCCTGACGCCATCCAGTTGAAGTGAGGATGTAGTTGAGGGAAGCAATATCGCCACGGAAATCTACCTCACGCGCAATATGGAGAAACTTCGCGTACTGATCAACCATGCTACCAATTATCTGAACAAAAGCTTCATATGAAGCAAAGACACCATTGCGACCGGTAAGGACGTAGCCCTGCATCATACCCTGCAGACTGTGCTCAGAGAGCATCTCAACGACGCGCCCATCCCAGGCAAGGTCTTTGTCCCAGTCTTTATGTGGCCACACAAAGCAGCGCGTAGTTGCCTCAAAAATAGCGTGAAGCTTATTGGAGTAGGTTTCATCAGGCGAGAAGAGGCGGAAGTTGCGCGCATCCTCGTTCGCCCGCACCACGTCACGGAGATACTGCCCAACCAATTCCATACTACTGACTTCTCCGCAGGCAGGATCATCAATCTGGCACGTGGCAGTGTACGCCAAACTATCAACCTCGGGTAAGGCAAGTGGCTTAAAGGCTCGTTCGCCACCCATCGTGTGCGGGTTATCACCCATGCGACGGTCAGGGCGCGGTATCAATGACTCAATATCAGCGTCGAAGCGTTCGCCATCAAACAGCTCTTCGAAGTGGTAGCTTTTAAGCCACGCTTCAACCTGTCTCCGCTCAACCTCATTAGTGCGGGCATTTTCGGCAATGACCTGGTGTGCGTAGTGATTATCTTCAATCCGCTTGGTACCTATGTACTTGATTGATTTCCAACCTTTTGGTGAACGGAGGATAATCATCGGCCAGCGGGGATTCTTCGTGAGTGTCTTCTCCCGCGCGCAGTGCTGCGTAAAGTGAATACTTTTAATCGCAGTATCAACTGCCTCACGCATCGTTTGATGCACATCAGCTTCTGTATACGCATCGACGAAAATTGGCTCATAGCCATACCCTCGAAAAAGCTCGGTTAATTCTTCGTCGCTCATGCGTCCCATCATAGTTGGTCCAGAAATCTTGTAGCCGTTCAAGTGAAGGATTGGCAGCACTGCCCCATTCGTGGCCGGGTCAATAAGTTTTGAAATATGCCACGCGGTCGCAGTAGCCCCTGTCTCCGCTTCGCCATCACCAATGAGGCAGGCCACGATGAGGTTGGGATTATCTAAAATGGCACCGTATGACGTAGCGAGTGAGTAGCCAAGTTCGCCACCTTCAAGAATCACCCCGGGGGCTTCTGGGTTACTGTGACTTGGAAAGCCGTACGGCCAACTAAAGCGCTTCGCCATGTCGGCAATACCTGTTGCAGTGCGCGGGAGCGCTCCGTAGTACTTTGACAGGGTTCCTTCGATAAAAAGATTTGCCTGGATAGCCGGAAAGCCGTGGCCAGGACCTAGGACAAACATCATATTGAGGTCGTGCTCGATGATGGCGCGGTTGAGGTGTGCGTAGGTGAAGTTGATCCCAGGGCAAGTACCCCAATGCCCTAAGAGGCGCGGCTTAATGTGCTCAGGTGCCAACCCCTCTTCTAAAAAATAGTTACCCTGCAGATAAATTTGAATCGCTGAAATGTAGTCAGCGGCACGGATAAATTTTTTAATTGCTTCGTTTGTCATAAAAAGTACCTAACTCAATAAAGAACCACATCTCAGTGCACATCATCCTGCGGAATATCTCTATTGTAGCGCGGAGCTAAAAAAGGTGCGCTCACTTGCGCACAGTAAAGCCAACTACACACCCGCCAATCCTACTCAGTCGGCACAAGGCCGTCATCAGGTAGCGCTTCTGCTTCAGAAGTAGCGTCTTCCGCAACCGCCTCTGTACTCGAGGCTGATGCATCAGTAGAGCTCGCTGTCTCTGGACTGGTAGTTGCGATCGGCGCTGGAGTAGTTTGCGTCTCAGATAGCGAGAGGCCACCATCAGGTACGTTATTAGCAGTTGCTTTCTGCGCCTGCTCAAGGCGAGCCTTTTCCTCGGGTGTGGCTGAAGCCATCCGTGACTCAATAATGCCGCGCACATTGATAGCGCCACTATCCATAAAGCCAATCACAGCACTCAGTACAAAGAGTGCAACAAAGATGCCCACACCAACAAAGAGTAATCGGTTGTTGCGCTTTGATTGGGCTGTTGTTTCAGCCACCGGGGTTGGAGCCTTACGTCGTGGGCGCTTTGGCTGAGCTGCAACTTGTTCTTCGCTATCTACGGCTGGAGCCGTACGTGTTCGTGGTGCACGGGTAACAGCTGCCGTTCGCCCAACGGCTTTACGCACTGTTTTCTTCGCTGCTGTTTTACGAACACTTTCTTCAACCATGAAAAAATTACTTTCATTGTAGCACCATCACGCGATGATACGCTCATCTTTATCCTGGTGTACTGTTCATTACTCTACGTATACACGCCGAAGAAACCAAGGTAGTACAGTACTGCAGACACTGCCATGAATCCAACAATGTACTGTAGGTAAATAAAATAGGTATACGACTGGAGCGCATCATGTCTCAGTGTGTCACTCACGAGGTGCGCCGCATAAAAAACCGCATACGGCAGTAAGGTACACGTAACCAGCCACCAGCCAATCCACATAAAACTTGCCGCAGCCCCTAAGGCTGCCGTCACACAAACCCACAGAGAACGTTCAGCACTTCCCAACCAGAGTGCGGTGGTACGCACGTTGTCCGCGGCATCATGTGGCATGTCATGAATCGCTGAATACACATGAAACGAGATTGACAGGAGCCCGATCGGTATAAGTACCCATGCACTCGGCTCCTGCCCAGCCACCATGGTGTACCCAATAATTCCGAGTAATGGGTAATTGCCTGCCAACAAGAGGTCGAGTAGTGGTCGCGCTTTAAACCGAAATGGAGGCATGTTGTATGTTGCAACAAGAACGACCCATAGTACCCCGAGGTACCACACAAACTTTGGCTGACCTACCATGAGCACCCCAACACTCAACAAACCTACGAGTGCAAAAAGTAGTAACCGGTACTCATTACTATCTGCACGATACTCAAGAAGCTCTTTTTTAGGGTTTCGTGCGTCAGTAGCTGCGTCAAAATAATCATTAAGCCCGTAGATAAACAGATTAATTGGAATCGTAAGTGCCAGAAGCCACAGCGTGAGCCACCCCGCACCAACTGCGTGACCTCCCGCCATTGCGGCGAGCACACCAAATAAAAATGGACCAACTGTATACAGCCACAGATGTGGACGGGATACCCGAAGTAGTGTTGCCAGCAACGTCATAGACTTAGTTGACTACCCGTGTAGCAACCAGTAATCCATGATCAATACTAATGATTTCTGCTGTATACGAGCCTGACGTCTTCATGTACGACAAAAAATCTGGCATCAGATGCCCAAAATCAAGTACGTTATCCGCCACCACACTGGCGGATGCCTGAAGCATCGGCTCAATTAATTTCATGTACGAAAGGTAATTCATTTTATCTGCATCAAGAAAAAGCATACCAATTGGCTGCTTCCAGCTAGCTAATACATCGGCTGCCATACCAGGCACAATCGTGATGTATTCAGTCAGTCCGAGCCGATCGATGTACGACTGCGCAAGCGCAATTTTTGGACCCGCCATCTCGATAGTGTAGAGGTGACCACCGTACGTGGAAGCAGCTGCGGCCATCCAAATCGCAGAGTACCCCGATGACGTACCCAGCTCAAGAATAGACTTTGGCGTATGGCGGAGCACATACTCATACAAAAACTCGCCCGTCTGCCGCGGTACAGACCACATACGAATATTGCCATCAGGTGTCCACACCGATTCATACCCAGGCGTAGTACTCGGCACACTAAATTCTGCATCCAGCTGCTCCAACTCTTTCATGGCGGCGATAAACTCCGGTGATGTGATATGCATATAAAATCAGGAAACAGACTAATGTGTATTGCTCATGTCCTACGGCAAGAGACGAGGTGCGTACGGTACAGATACGCGTAAAATTCCAGTCTCAGCAAAGCCCATGGCACCTATCAGTTTACCATTACCGTCGTATACAACCGAAGGACCAAATTTGTTTGCGCGCACTACGGGAATATTGTGCACTTCTGCACTAAGCTGCGCCCGGAGTGCGTTATATTCACCCGGTATTTGGTGCGTAAACATACTCTCTGAGCCAATCGAAAAAAGAATATCACTTCCCGCTGCGCTCAGTGCCGTTGATGCATCATCACCAATTTCTGAGCACACAAGCGCACCAATCTGTACCCCATCAAGTGCCACCGGCACCTGATCCTCAGCACCGGGAGTGCCATCAAAAGGAAGGCTCACAATACCAAGCCGCAGCGCCCAAGCTGGGGTGTAATCGAAAAATGGAAACAGGTGACGCTTGTTGTACGTCCCAACGCGTGCTCCATCACGATAAAAAACTATCTGGTTATAAAACCCGCCATCTTCGTAGGTGGTAAACCAAGTAACAAACGTGACACCTGGCGACACGTGCGTGGCGAGCCATGCACCAAATGTCGCATCATCGATGGCAATTACCCTTCGATCGAAGCGGCTATTATCACTATATGACCCCATCACGCCATTCCAGGGCGCAAAAGGATAGATAATATAATCAACCTGCTCACCTTTAAGTGATGCGAGGTGCGCTTCAAGTTCAGGAAACACAAACGTTCCTGCTTCAACCACGCCAAAGGCAGCCTCCTCGCTCCGTTCAGCATCTTGAATAATTGCCATCTCCACCGCTGCGCGCGATCCTTCTTCATACCGTGGTACATCGTGTACAAAAAACGGAAGCACCCCGTAGGCGCTGACGCACAAAAGGGCACCCGTATACAGCATTGATGATAGCCTACCTGAAAGAAACAGCATTGTTGCAAAGACGAAGAGATTTAGCAGCACAACAGCAAGTGAAATCATGACGGGATGCCCTAGGTCGATATACACCGAAAGCTGACTCATGTGTTGCCCGGCAAAAAAGAGCGCTCCGTAATTGAATCCACTGAATGCAGTGTAAAGCACGTAGTCGACCGTGAGCGCACTCAGCATGGCAAAAAGGCTTACGGCCACAAATGGATGAATCTTGGGGAACCGCTGCAGGAGTAACGTCTCCATTTTCTTGGTACCTGCACCGAGCGCGCCGAAGAGCACAGTGGCTCCGAGCGTAACCCCTACCCCGAACACATTAATTAACCCGACAAACAACGTCGCTTCCTCCATCCACTGAAACCCAACGATAGTACTGTAGGTAATGTAGCTGACGTACACCAGGGCAAACAGTCCCCACCCTACCCCAGCACTCCGTGGCGTGCGAACTAGGTACGAAAAAATAAACATTGGCACTAAGCCTACGAGCGCAAACACTGAAACCCCCACCGGCGGCAGTGAGAGAATGAGGAGTACCGAAGCAATAACAGGCAGCCAGTACCGGTAACGTCTAACGAGCTGTTCAATTTCGTACATAGTTAGGTGACATGATTAACGAGCACGCGTCGTTTGGCCCCCTGCCACGAGAGCGCTTCAACATTTTTTACGACAACTGTATCTATGCTATCGGTACCGATTGCCGATCGGACTGTTTGTCCCGGGCGAATATAAAACGTATCTAGAAACTGCTCATGGATGTACGACGAATCTACGGGACGCGTACCTGTTTGGGTATACTCGAGCACCAATGACAACGTTCCCGATTCTGCACCCTCAAAAATATGGAGCTGGTACGTAGCAATAGGAAGTGCCAAGCCTGCGAAAAATGCATCGACTGAGCCAGAACGTACTTCCACTCCATGCACGCGCACCAAATCTACCCCTCCTTTACCGAGCCAAGAAAGTACGGGCATACCATTACCGTACACATCAGTCCACGATGTATCGACAGTAAATAAATCGCCCGTACAGTACCTCAGCAGTGGGAATGCTTCGTTTTGTGCGTAGGAAACTACGAGCTCGTTATCGATAAGTTCCGCGGCTACAAGTGCTTCGGTGAGTAGTGTAAAGCCTGGCACTGCATCACGGAGCATGGCTGGATTAGGACCCATAATGAATTGTCCAATTTCAGAAGACGCGTAGAGATTCGCAATCAATGCTGCTGGGTATAGTGCCTGCAGGCTTAGCCGCTGCGCTTCGGTAATTGTTTCACCAGATATAACGAGGAGCTTGATGCGCATGTGCGTCTTGGTAGCCGCGAGATAGGGTGCTAAGGCAAACGCGAGCGATGGCGTCGCATACAGTGCGTCAGTCTGCAACATATTTCCCAGGTACGCACTCACTGCGAGATTTGCTGGATCACCAAATACCGGAGTGACCCTAGGTGATGCCTCACGGCACTGCTGAATAAAGGTGCCACAAAAGTTTTTATTGAGTGGAGGGAAAACAACAAGTATTCGTTGTACTGGCACACCCCACGTGACATCGACATGGTAAGCGTCAATAGTAGAAAAAAAAGTAACCAAGGGTTTGCCGCTCGTTGTACCTGACGTATACGCAACAAACGCCACCTCGTCTAAAGCAACGAAGCAGCGTTCATCTGGAGCAACAGTGACGAGTTCATCCCGCACGAGGAAAGGAAGATCTTGTACGCCTGATATGTGCTCGGGTAGCGCTTCATACTTGCGCCGATAAAAATCGGTACGGGGCGAATTACGAACAGCGTCGAGCACACCAACTAACCGTTCTTTGTCTTCGTATAAAATCATGCTGGAAGTATACCACCAGCTCAAATTATGAGCGCAGTACCAGCTATGGGCGCGCTGCTGTCTTTACAGCGTCGCCTACTGCAGTTACCTGAGTCCCAAAGGCTGCCGCTGCATCAACCACACTACTATTGGCAGCCTCAGTATCTGATATGAGCTGCTGACTCGGCACTGTTCCGTCTACCGATTTTGCAAGTAAGTCACTGAAACGAGTAACTTCTGTATGGAGCAACACTGCTGACCGATCGAGTGCTTGGCTATTTGTGCGAATAGCTACCGTCATACCTGGTGACGCGTACGCTGCCCTATACTCGATGAGCGCCTGATTAAAGTCAGCAATGATTGTGTTGAGAATAGCAATTTGTGCACGCGCTTCTTCCATGTGGGTAAACATTTTTGCAAAATTGCCAATAGCTGCCTCAGTTTGTACTGAGTACATAGCAGGAGCCACGTTAGCCTTGAGCTGCTTCTCCATTAATACACCCTGATTCACGAGTTTATTGAATGCAGTAATGTAGGGCTGGCCAACCACATCAAGCGGCATTGGGATATTGACGGGGTCTTGAACCAGCTGCTCTGGCGGTACGTACGCCTCAAATGCAACAGCAGCTTCAATCTCTTCGCTAGTAGGTACATCGTAAGTAATACTCACACCATCAGAGGTCGACTCAACCACTGGCGACGTAATGCCCAAGGAGAGGTGTTCAGGGAGTAGTGGGTTAACGAGTACAAGTGTCACTAGCGTGAGCACACTACCAACGATAATTAATCCCACGCTCTTAAAAGTACTTGATAGATACATACGTTAACAAACAGCTACTCGCGTATAATTCGTACGTATAATAATACAAGCTACTCAACAAAATAACTATTGAAATTTATGCACAACCTCTTCACCGAAACAGCCCTCACTAAATTGCAGCAATCACACGGCCAGGAGAAATTATTTTACGGCCTGCTCGTTATTGTGAGTTTCTTTTTTGTCGCAGGCACGCTCTATACAACACTGACGACAATTCGCCTCCTTGCAACACTCAATCCATTTCCAGCCGGCCTACTGCTCTTTACTGCAGTGTACGTACTTATGCAGCTCACCCTAGCGTACGGACTTTTTACAGCCCGACGGTGGATTACCTACGCCCTCCTCTCACATACCGCAATCATAATCGTTACTGCACTTATACTCCTTCCCCTCTTTGAACTTTCTACACTCACTAAAAACACGCTTCTCGGAGCAATCCCACTTGCCCTCCTCGGAAGCATCACGTACTTCAGACGGAAGCTGCTCCATCCTTCTCGCATAGTTCTCCCGACACTTTTGTACACCCTACTCATATCAGTCTCTCTCGCGCTCAATGTTATGATATACGTATATTCACCAGCCTAAACACCTGCCCCTTGCGCTATATCACTTACACCTATGATGTACTCACAAACTCACGGAATTCCACGGTACAAAACGATTGCCGCCGTTGCCCTAATTGTATCGATGCTCGTACTTACCCCACCTAAACGTACCGATGCGTTTATCGTTGCGCTCATTGCCGGTTTCACAGCAGGAACGTTAATCGCTGACCTCATTATCCTCTGCGCACTTGGAATTATTTGTGGCGATGGAAATGGTGGGACAACCAACGTCGGCACCGGTACGCCGCCACCTGGTGGCACGTGTGTAGCGCAGCAAGGCCAAGCGTGTGGACTCCGCAACGCGTGTGGTGTTGACGGCCCGACAAATGGAACCATCGACTGCGCCGGCATATGTAGAGGAGCCACGGTTGCGAACGAGTACACTGGCGCCTCCTGTACTTCATCTGCCAATATGTGTGGCATGCGAAATACTGGAAATCAGCACTGTACGAATAACAACTGTAACGCCACCACCCCAGCTGACAGCCTTTGTACAGGCCTACCTCTTGGTCCCGGTTCAATTGTTATTAATCCGACGGTCGTACGTGTTGGTGACCCTGTAACTATCACCTGGAACACCGGCACCAACTACCCACCAGGCTGTACTATTACCGGTCAGGGCATAGGCGGCCCATCAGTGAACACGTACACATTTGGCGTAAACGAGCAAATCGGAAGTCGCCAAATAACAGTTCGAGGTCCGCACCAATACACCATTACCTGTGGCGCCTCTAGTGTGACAGAAACACTTATGGTACTCCCGACGCTATATGAATCGTAGCCGGCTGCGACTTGTAAACCAACTGCAGTTGCGAAACCAACACCTTTACCACTATAATTAAATTACCTATGAAAAATGTATTCTTGAGCACAAAAGTTATACTGATGGCCACAGCCCTTGTAGCCATTGCATTCGTCGCAGTTGGATACCAAAGCGTACAAGCTATGTTCAAAAAAGCTGCTGCTGAAGGTCGTGCAATCCGCGTAAGTGAGGTCAATAGCTGTCCTACTGAAGCCACTACAGACACTGCTCACTTTAGTGGCTGTAATTCAATCCTCTAGACCCCACCCCAAGACGGTACACCCTCTAAAAAATGCGCCAGTAAGCGCATTTTTTAGTAACGCACTGCTTGTCAGGTATATGCAATCATGGTACATTTTGCGCACATAGTTAGTGCTATGGTGGCACACGTAGGGGTGTTGCCGAGGTGACGAGAAGCGTCACCACCCGATCACAAAACATACTTAATCAATAAGCCAAGCCAATTTGCAAAAACCACAGCGATCATACACTCCCAAAGATAAAACTCGTATCAACAACGCCATTAAAGCGCGCGAACTGCGAGTGATTGGACCAAAAGGAGAAAACTTAGGCGTAATTACAACAACAGAAGCGCTTAAGATCGCAGAGGAAGCAAATCTTGACCTCATTGAAATTTCTCCAAATGCCAATCCACCAGTAGCAAAAATTACTGATTTCGGTCAGCATCGCTACGAAACTAAGCGTAAAGCCAGTGAAATGAAGGCGAAAGCGCACGTCACCGAAACGAAGTCAGTTCAGGTGAAAATCGGTACCGGCGAGCACGATCAGCTTCTGAAGGCCAAGCGCGCCAGTGAGTGGCTGAACGAAGGCCACCGCGTGAAGGTAGACCTCTTCCTCTGGGGCCGCTACAAGTACATGGAAGAAGCCTTCCTCAAAGAGCGCCTCGAACGATTCCTCAAGATTATTCCCGCTGAATACAAACTCGCGGACGAAATTAAGAAGAGTCCAAAAGGCTTCACCTGCACCATTGAGCGAGTTGGAAAGCCAGTAAAAGGACCAAAATTTGCTGAAATGCCTGAAGATAAGCCGGTAACAGAGAAGCGCGAGGAGGCACCCGCTACCAAATCAAAAAAGAAGTCTCTTGATGAGATCCTTGAAACCGGGCTCAATTAGAGCCGTTCTCTAGAAAAGGAGTGGACTTTTGGAACGAAATGCGGTATATTGCTCCCACTTTTTGTCTTAGAAAAGCACGTAAATAATTATTATGAAAACCAACAAGTCATACACGAAGCGGCTTAAAGTGACCAAGAACGGCAAGATTGTTGCTCGTAAAGCCGGTCAGAACCACTTCAACGCCCGCCAGACTGGTCAACAGCGCCTTCGCCGCAAGCGAACCCAGCTCTTGAACCTCAGTAAGCGTATTACCCGTCGATTCCTTCCAGGAATGGGAGCGAAGCCTTTATCAGAAACTAATCCAACTGTGGCTAAATAACATATGGCACGCGTAAAAGGAGGAGTTATGGCCAACAAGCGCCGTAAGTACATCCTCGAACAAGTAAAGGGTTACCGCTTCGCCCGTTCAAAGAAGAAGCGAGCCGCTCGCGAGGCAATCTACCACGCACAGCTGCACTCATTCGCCCACCGAAAGGACAAGAAGAATGACTTCCGTCGACTCTTCATCGTCCGCATCAGTGCTGCCCTTCGTCCGTTTGACTTGAAGTACAGTCGCTTCGTTAAGGCACTCTCTGATAAGAACATTATCCTCGACCGAAAGATTCTCGCTATTCTTGCAAAAGACCGACCAGAATCATTCGCTAAGGTAGTTGAGGCTACGAAATAGTTTCAAACCAAAACAACAATAAAACCCGGAGCATTCGCTCCGGGTTTTATTGTTGTTTCGGTCAGTGTCTAAAAATCAATTGCCACCTCTTCATTTTGACTCGGAGCCTTGGCATTGAGCCCAAGGTAGTCACGTAGGCGCTGAACCAAGAACAATGACGAACGCTCCTCGCCCATCACCACAAATACTTCCTTTGCTCTATCTCCCCCGCCAGCGACTAAGTTAACGAGCTGGTCACGGTCAGCGTGCCCTGAGTAGCCACGAATCTTCGCTACTTTGGCGCGCACTTTTACCCATTCACCATCGACCTTCACGCGCTTGGCGCCGTCATGAATAAGACGCCCAAGGCTCCCAACTGCTTGGTAGCCAACGAGGAGTACCGTGGTCTTCGGGTCATCGAGCAAGTTCTGCTCGTGGCGCAAGATACGACCACCGTGGCTCATACCACTGCCGGCAATAATCACCTTTGGCCCTGGGGTACTGTCAATTTCGTGTGAGTCTTTCACCGTTTTGGCAAACGTGAGCCCATCGAAGTTGAAGATATCATCGCCGCCAGCAATCTGCTCCTGCACCGCTGTTTTGAGGTAATCACCATACTTGCGGTATATTTCGGTAACGGAGATAGCTAGTGGTGAATCGAGGAAAACCGGCATTGCAGGCACCTCGCCCTGCTCCACCAGGTTATTGATTTCAAGCAGCATCCCCTGCGTTCGCTCAAGACTGAAGGCAGGGATAATCAAGGTACCCTTCGAACGTTGCGTTTCAAGAAGCTGATACTTTAAGAGGTCAGTCCGCTCTTTAACCTCTTCGTGAAGACGGTCGCCATAGACGCTCTCCATCACGAGATAGTCATACTCTTTTGGTACCGTAGGAGGATTAAGGAGTGGCTGCGGCACGTTGCCGATGTCGCCGGTAAAGACAATCTTCTTTCCCCCACGCACGAGGTGTACCATGGCTGAACCAAGAATGTGCCCAGCATCTTCAAAATGGACCTGGATACCATCGGGCAGCTGAAATTCAGTATGGTATGGCTGGACTTGCCAGAGCTTCAAGCTCGCGTCGACGTCACCCTCGTCGTAGAGCACCGTGGTGCCGTATCGTTCGTGTTCATACTGCATCACCTTTACGGCGTCGCGGAGCATGATATTTGCCAAGTCTCGAGTTGGCGGCGTTGAGTAGATAACGCCATGAAAACCATCCTTTACGAGCTTTGGAATGCGTCCAATGTGATCGGCATGCGCATGGGTCACGATGAGTACGTCGATGTCAGCCGGTGTATACACAAAAGGCTCAGCATTGAAATCATCAGCAAATTTATCCCCCTGCACGAGACCGCAATCAACCATAATGGCGACGGCACCGGTATCAAGGACAAAGTTCGCTCCCGTCACACTCCCCACCCCTCCGTAAAAGCCCAGTGTTGTTGTCATATAGGTTCTATTATAACGTATCTAACCGTTGGCCAAGATGGTAGCCGAGGAAGCCGCCCAAGAGCCCCATCACGAGGTCAATTCCAGTATCGAGGAGGAAGTCAGGCTCAATTGGTATGCCTGCCCATAGCTCAAAGCCTTCCCAGATAAGCGCCACGATAAGTACAGCCAGCAAAAAAGGTGTCAGCCGAAACATTATTTTAGGGAGCGGGAAACGTATATCGCGCAAGGTGTACAAACCGAGCGCTACAATAGTACCCCCAAAAAAGTGCATCGGGATATCAAACCACCAAAAATGCCAGTAGAGCGAGAGCTCAATGGCGAGAATATGCAGCGCTGCCAAAGTGGCAAAGGTGATTAAAAGTAGCTTCGTTTGGACCGTGATACTCATAAACGTATGGTAGCACATAACAGCCTCAATCTCTGCCTAGGAAAGCCCTAGGCAAAACTGTTATTCTGACCAAGGATTCTCCTTGGTCAGAATAGGCATTGTTTCCCCTAGGAGAGTCCGAGGGGAAACAACAAACCCCTCACCGAAGTGAGGGGTACATTGCTGGAACCACAACCGTATGCTCATAACTTGAGAAAACAAGTGGGCACCATTTCCAATCGGACTATTTGAAATCTCTGTTCGAGTTCTCAGCACCAATTGCGACTACAGGCAGCCCTGAGCAATACTTAAGAAAAACATACGTTAATGTGGTTCCGCTGGTGAGTATAGCACGCACTTTTTTAAGAAGTAGTAATTTTATAAAGATTTACCCAATACGCCACAAAAAGCTGTCAAAGGTGAAGATGGGGACAGT
>JACCDU010958997.1_pt1 | contig 58440 bp, 73 predicted proteins | sample 7446081 | NCBI WGS metagenome assembly JACCDU01 (sample SAMN15323447, study PRJNA562643) | freshwater metagenome | isolation source: river surface water | place: USA:Blue River Watershed | collected 2017-08-17 | reverse complement strand
CGATCAGTATAGCGACAGGCCGGAATTTTGGGAAAGTTTCTGTAAAATGGTCCCTAATTTAGAAACTCTAAGTTTTGCAGGTGGTGAGCCGACACTGTTGCCATTTGTAGAAAGAGCATTGTCGTATTGTGTAGAAACAGGTCACTCGAAACATATTACAGTTTACTTTTCTTCAAACATTACCAATATAAACAAAAAACTACTTTCATTGATTCCAGAATTCAAACTATTTGAAATGATCTGTAGTATTGACGGTTATAAGAGTGTGCAGGAATATGCAAGGTTTCCCAGCAAATGGAGTCAAATAGAAAAAAACTACATAGCGTTAAAAGAAATATCTGATAAACCTAATGTCAAACTGCTTACCAACATAACAGTTAACAGTTTAACTGTAGGTAATCTTGATCAGTTGTTATATTGGATTGAAGATCAGGCTAAGACTTATCCTTATTTTGATTATTGGCCTTATAACTTAAACATGCTATGGAGTCCTGATTACATGAGAGTTTCTATGTTGCCAAAAAAAGTTAAAGAGTTGACAATATATAAACTTGAGGCATATAAAAATAAGAGCCAGTTATTAAAAGACTTTCCTGGTTTAGACTCTAAGATTGATATGGTTATTAATGAGCTCAAGAAGCATGACGCAGAGGCTGTTGAAAAAAATATTTCAGACTTTTCCTGTATAATACAAGTTTTAGATGAGCACAGAGATATTGATATTAATACATATATACCGGCATTAAACGGCGTTTACAAGTGAACATAAATTTTGTTTTTGATAAAATTGACCAACATAAAGTGTTTAAGCCCAATATCATAGATATTTCTTGGGCAAAAGGCTTGCGACCTAATTGGCCTCAATGGGGCGTTCATATTCATAGACATTTACCTTATGATAAAAAAATATCAACTAAACATATACTTGATTTTATAGCTGTTGACGATGTTGGATATCAAGATGAAGAAACTCTAAATTTATATCCTATTTGCATTCACACTACCGCATTAGAATATCCATGGCCCTTAGTTTATATTAGCCAACAGGTTATTGATCTTGTTAACGAAGATAAACTGAAAATCTTTTTAACTTGCACCTTTGAGAATAGTCCTGAAGATTTAGTTTACCTGGTTGAAACTATTCATAATATGGCAAGGCATCAGATGATACAACGCCTCGATAACATTATTATTGCCTGTACTGATTTTAAATTTCCTGAAAGAATTCTTAGAAAAGAGGTGCAAGAAGTTTTACAACTTTATCCTCTCCAACCAAAGTTTGTAAATCTTGATATATATCAAAGCCAGACTTTGCATATAATTTTTAGGCATTTTACTGATTATAAAATAGAAAATTTTTTAGAGGTTTATTCCAACACAAAAAAATCTAAGGTATTTCTATATCTAAATGGTAGAGTGACAGAGTGGCGATATCTGCTATTTAAAAATATAGAAATGGAGGGCCTACTACCCTATAGTTTATATACTTTTAGAAATCCAGGAAACATTAAAAAAGCATTGCATGTAGATAATGTAGAAGACCATTGGATCAATAGTCTACATAAAGATCTGGCAACTTATATAAAATTATTGCCTAATATTGCAACACGACAATTAGATGAACAACATAGCTCACTTGGCCTTGATTTTACTCACGCTCCTTTAGAGGTAGGATGTTGGATGGATAAATTATGGATTGGGTCTACCTATTTTAGTGTAGTAACTGAAACCCATATTGGGCACGAGGTTTCTCAGGTAACAGAAAAACTTTATAAACTTTTTTATTATTGTCATCCCTTTATTGTGTTAGGAAGTAAAGGAATATTAAAAGAATTACATAGGCTTGGATATAAAACATTTCCAGAATTGTTTAATGAATCTTATGATAATATGCATTATGGTGTAGAAAAAATAAAGTTCATTACACACCAAATTAAACAGTACACTACTCCTGAAGGCCAACAAAAATTAGAAAAATTAATGCCTAAGATAATAGAAACCTTAGCCTATAATAGAGAAAGATTTATATCACAGGATATCTATGATAGGTATGCAAATCTCAAATGAAAATAGACTTTGCATTTGACAGTATTGTAGACGGAGTTCCTAAAAACAATATCTTTGAAGCTCCAAGTTATTATAATCTTTTTCCTGCTATGGAAAAGATACCCTATTCTCCAGAATGGGGGACGGTTGTTCAAATGCATTTAAGATTCTTATCAGCTAAGGAGGTTAAAAGCAATCATACCATCAATTATATTACAGTCGAAGAGGTATATGATAGTCAGGCCGACCTTATATTATATCCTATAGTTGTATATAGAAATGCTCTACAATATCCGTGGCCGGTTAATCATCTTGCAAGAAGAATTGTAGATTTGGTTAACCAAGATAAGATAAAGGTACTAATCTTAAATTCGTTTGAGGTAGTTAGAGAAAATTATGATATGAGTCTTTACAAAAACTTCCTTAGGGAAATTTGTAATGATCAAAGAATTACAGATTTAAAAAATATTGTAACTGCCTGTAGTGACTGCTTCTTATTAGACAAATGGGAAAAAAGCAAATTAACTCCAGAATTTAAATGCATCGATCTCAATGGATGGATGCCCGCAACTAAGAACCTAATAGAAAAACATCATCCTAATCTACTTGAAAAAAATTATATAGAATCTTATAAATTTCAACCTGTAAAAAAATCAACATTCTTGTTGATGATAAATCGGCCTACCAAGGAAAGATTTCTTTTATATAAAATGTTGCAGTATCACAACCTTTTATCCTACGGTTTAGTTTCAATCAATCAAGAAGATAGGTTCGACAATTACAGTCAAATTATTAAAGATGAAAAATTTTTAGATTTTGTAAAAGTTAATCCTAACATTGAAATTAATAAATTTGCAAATGATGTGCAATGGGATGTGGCTACTAATGCCGGTGTATTTGTACATGAAGATTGGATTTCACAATCTTACTTTTCAGTGGTTATAGAAACTCGAACTAACGAGATTTCTTCTCAGATAACTGAAAAGGTATATAAACTTTTTTATTATGGGCATCCTTTTATTGTTTATGGATCTAAAGGAATATTAAAAAAGTTGCATAGCTTAGGTTATCAAACCTACTCTGAACTATTTGACGAGTCATATGATAATATGATCGCAAGTGAAGACAAATTAAAATTTATCGCAGAGCAAATAAAGTATTACACTACAGAAAAAGGTAGGCAAAAATTATTAGAACTTTGGCCTACCATTATTGAAAAATTAGAGTATAATAGAAACTTATTTCTATCTATGGACCAAAACGATGTTTGGGCCCAAATTAAAGACCTTTAACCGTATCGTTTTACTTCTCTCACGGGATCATTGAATTTTTCTGCAATTCTATTTTTTACCTTGTATCTTTCTGCATTGGTATTACGAACATCAATAGCTCTGCGTCCAATATCTTCTAAGGTATATTTTTCTTCTACAGTCCAATTCTTAAAATCATTTTCAAGATCCCAAATCTTGCTGTGGATCTCTTTTAATTCTGCGAGCTCGTCTTTGATCAATTCTATATCATACTCGCTCAATTGCTCTCTATAAAAGTCACGCTCCGCTGTAGCGTCTAAACCTTTTTCACATTTAAGCTGTGCAATGCAATATTTGTCTACAATTTCAATCAAGGCTAACTTATACAATTTAATCTCCTGGTGTTAGTAAATGAGGGCAATTTTTAATTTCATCTAACTTTTCTTTTTGCCCTTCTATCAATCCAAATAGTGCCCTTGGTCTAAGATCAATATTGTCTGGCAAGTCTGTTAGATAATAAACAGCAATGCTTTTTCTATAAATTCCTTTTGGTGCTTTAAAAACTCTACTCAAGCCGTGCCAGGAATTTTGTGTGGTATCAAATATAATAGCTCGATTGTAAACCGGAGCTATCTCTTTGACTAACGTCGAAGGTGACTCATCGCCTTCCCATAATCCAAAATGCCCCCCGTATTCTTCTTTGAGATCCTTTGAAAGATAGATTATAAGGTTTAACTTTCTAAGGAACGGCAACTTAGGATGAACTGAATAATCCAGATGTGGATTTAGAGTACCACCGTCTCCGTGTATATGCCAACCTCCTGCATTTAATCCTGGATCACTATAGAGGTTACAGCCTACATAATTCTGGATTAAATTTAAAAATGACTGTGAGTTAAGATAGTAGAGTAAATTATAAGTTTTGGGAGGAAACAAAAACCAATCATTGTTAAGTTTTTTATGTTGCACTAAGTTATCGTAGCTCAGCCAATTTTTAGAGTCATAATCCAAAAACTCTTTCTCTATTGAATCCGGATCAATCAAAAAATTGTCTATTATGCAATGGTCGAAGGGAGCTGATTTATATTCTTTAAAAGCCCTTCTGACGTTGTCTGTATTGATTAAATCCACCTGTTACCCCAATTTTGAAATATTTATAAATTGGGTTTTAATGTTCAACAATAAATGATACCCACTAACAGAGCAAATAAGTACAGTTATTAAGGAGTTAATATGCCGCAACGAATTTTGATTATGGGTCTGCCTGGCGCAGGTAAAACATATTTTGCAGAAAGGTTAAAAAGCTGGTTAGAAGTTCACGGAACCATTTCTGCTGAAAGGTTATCTACCTACGAACTTGCTCCCTCGGCACATGAAATGCGTGCCAAGGTTGATTGGTTTAACGCAGACGATGTTCGTAAGCGTTTTAATGATTGGGACTTTAGTAAGGAAGGCCGCATTCGCCAAAGCCTACGTATGTTTGAATTTGCGTTGAAATGCACAGGCGAATATGTAATCTGCGATTTTGTTGCGCCATTACCAGAAATGCGTCACAACTACAAAGCAGACTGGACTATTTGGATTGACACTATCGATGCAGGCCGCTATGAAGATACCAATAAGGCGTTTGTGCCACCTGATGTCTACGACTTCCGCATCATTGAACAAAATGCTGATAAGTGGGTTGAGTTTGTAGGACAGCATATCATTGACAATCGACGCCGTCCTGTATTTGATTGGCGTAAAGAAACGGTGCAGATGCTGGGTCGCTGGCAACCCTGGCACAAAGGACATCGTTCATTGTTCGAACGTGCAATTGCAAAAACAGGCCAAGTGTGTATCATGATTCGTGACTGCCAAGGATGGAACGGCAGCAACCCATTTGATTTTGAGCAAGTAAAAGGTTTTATTAAACGTGACTTAGATCCACTGTATCAGGGCCAATATACAATCCAACTTGTGCCTAACATTGTAAACATAACTTATGGTAGGGATGTGGGTTACAAAATTGAACAGGAGACATTCACAGATGAAATACATTCTATCAGTGCTACAAAGATTCGTAGAGAAATGGGTCTTGACTCGTAAAGACGATATAGATGTAATAATTGAAGCTGAAAAATTAGCTAATGAAATTAGTAAAGGTAAAGTTTCTCGATAAGAATGATAATGCTCACCTACTCTACTATAGGTTGTATGACAGCGACTTGGTAGATAGGTGGGCGGATATTACTCGTAAAAATCAGCTTTCTGCGAAGACGTTATCATATAAGTTCACAAATAGAACTCATAAAGATTTACCTGAAGTTACTGATACATTCAATGCATTAATAGGTAAAATTAATAACCTGTACGATCGCAAGTTACCTCAATATGAGCTGTTAGATACAGAAAAGCTTAATTACCTGCACGAAGAATTTGAAATTTACGGAGACAGAGTAGAGGAGCTTGTACAGGCTAAGAAATATAGTGAGCAACTGCACCAGTTATTCCTAAGACTAAACGAAGCTATACACTTAGTTGAAGATGTTTTAAAAACTAAGAGCCGTCCGTGGCCAAGCTTTGCAATGTTATATGATTACATTCCTCAAGAGTTTCATGCACCAATAAAAGACGAAGATAAATTTTGGTTGCGACCAGGACTACAATGGGGTAAAATTTATCTTGGATATAATACATTGGGTAAAGATTGGCTTAAGGTTCAAGCTGACAACGATGTTGAGGTAGTAGAAAGAGATCAAGTAAGACCTCAGGAAAGATTTGCCGCAGAAACTTGGTTAAACTTCGGTCCTGATCAAGATCATAATTTTAACCTACTGAAGTTTTATTACTGGTGGAAGTCATTAGATCCTGCGCTACAAGAGAAAGTTCCTATATACGATTATAATAAACTTACATTGGGTAGGTTCATTTTAGGAGAGTTGATTATTGATGACTACTTTTTAAGTTTCCATAATAGTTTAGAAGATTGGATGTTACCTCGACACCCTTGCAAACTTAATTGGAACTTAGAAGTTTTTTCTACATTTAGGCATCTATCGTCTATAGAGATTATCCGTGAATAACGAACTTCAACAATTTTTTAGAGACAATAGGAATCATAAATGGAGACCTAAGCCTCCTATTCCTCAAGATATCTGGACCAGTGATTGGCCTTGGGTGCCCTACGAAAGAGAGATAGATCCTTATTTGGCATTCAGCGAACTGCAAGCAATAGATGATTTGTTTGTTGAACATAGAGAAGATGATAAAGTTGGGTCGTATGGTCACAAAGGCTGGAGTTCTATTTGCCTACATGGAATAGGTTGGGATAAAACTGAGGAATTCACTCAATACGGATACAAAAATGAGCAAGAAGTAGATTATCACTGGACTTCAATTTGTTCTAAGCTTCCTTATCTAACTAATCTTGCTAAGTCTTTTGAATTCGACAATCTAAAAAGAGTTAGAATAATGAGGTTAGCCCCTGGAGGATTTATAATGCCACATGTAGACGGCAAAGGTAGAACGTTTGGTCCTTTCAATTTTGCTGTTACACAACCTCCGGGCTGTGATTTTGTATTTGAGGGCTACGGGGTTGTACCCTTTAGGGTCGGAAGAGGGTTTTTGTTAGACTTAGGCGTGAGGCACGCGGTTTATAATAATTCTGACCAAGTAAGGTATCATTTAATCATACATGGAAATCCGTTGCGTCCTATGATGCAAAAGGTAATTAATTCTGTTAAATCATTAAAACAATATGAACATAGTAACTGACTTTTTACAAAACACAAATAAGTTGGCCATTTGTATTTTTCCAAGCGATGTTTTACAACATAAGGAGTTGGAAAAATTAATGACCGAATACACTTATTTTTACTCTCTTAGATTCAAAACTATTTGCGATAGAATTGATATTCTATTTGCAGAAAGTATTGATCAAGGATTACAACTTTATAGTGGATATAAACATTTGTTGTTTATGGCAGCTGGCGTAAGAATTTACGACAGCTCTATTATTTTTGATGTAAACGATGTAATCAACAATAATCCTTACTATATGGTAGCCGGTCACGTATTAGACTGGGGAAATGATTGGTACGAAATGCATCATCAATTTGTGTTAATCAATACTGAAAACTGGAAGAAAGCAGGAAAGCCGTTATACGGCGGTTGGGACCCGGATGTAGATAAACTTCCTGTCATTTTAAGAAGTGAGGAAAATTTTCACGACGATTACACTCCGTTATGGGTAAAGCCAACAGGGCAAATGTTTAGTACCTACCATAGCAAGCAAGGATGGAATATTATTGCTCAATCGATGGTACACGGATTTCAAGTCATAAGCTGGAATGCTGATATAAGAAACAAAAGAACTTATTATTATCCAGAAACAAATAGCGAAACCTTTTACAAATGTATAATGGAACGTAGACATGATCCGGCTATTACTAATCCTAATCAACGTAAGCTTATAAATGAAGTTATAGGATTAGAAAACCAAGTTTGGGTTCTTAACAGTGAGGAGATGGATATCCTCGCTAAGAATAAAAAGTATGATGCTGTAGCATTGCCTGCCAGCGGATTTAAGTTCCTCGATATTTTTAGATCAGATGCACTTAAAGAAAATGGCAAGGTTGTAATTTACGATTTTAATAAAACAAGTTTACAATGGATAGAACATCTTTATAAAAGTAGATCTACTGACATTCGACATATTATAACTACCTTTGAAAAGAATTCTGAACTCAAATGGTACGGGATCTCAAATCCGCCCGTTCTTAATGTAACAGGGCATTTAACAACTAAGTTTGTGAAAGATTTTAAAACTACACTTACCTATTTTGGAGGCGAAGAACAGTTTTGGGAATACATGTCCAGCTTCAGGTCTTCTTCTGTAGAATTTGTACAAACAGATTTAACTGCTAATTACCAAAATCTTTTAGATACCTTAGGAACAGGTGATGTGCTGTTGCACATATCTAATATTTTTGCTACAGATTTCCTTGCGGCGAGACTTGGTTTAGAAGAGATGCAAAAACGATTTAAACAATTTTTGGACTCAGTAAATAAAAATACAAGAGTAGTAGGATTGGGACCTTATAATGAGGCAGTAGGCTATGATTAATAAAGATGCATTCAGCAGTGGACAAATTGGTAGTAAAATATGGTTGTGCGAAGAATTAGAAAGAATAGGTTGGGAGTCTAAGGACACTTGGATATACGGCGGATGGTACGCATTAACAGCCTTTCTGTTACTGTCGCGAGGTAAGTTTAAAGTAAAGAGAATTTCAAGTTTCGATATTGATCCAGCCTGCGAACCTATTGCCGATATGATAAACGAAAATTGGCTATGGCAAAATTGGACCTTTAAGGCATTTACAAAAGATTGTAACAAGATTGATCACGTTGCCGCAGACCTTGTGATTAATACAAGTTCTGAACATTTTGATACTATGGAGTGGTTTGATAACATACCTGAAGGCACAAGACTAATCATTCAAGGAAATAATATGAATCATGATGATCATGTTATACATAGTAACACCTTAGAAGAATTTAAAAGTCATTATCCGTTAAGCCATATAAATTTTGAAGGGCAAAAAAGCTTTGTTTATCCTGATTGGAGCTTTACAAGGTTCATGCTTATAGGAATAAAATGAGTGTAGAAAAGTTAACCTTCACAGCCGACGTTGATCAAATTAACAATGATTTGATTGAAATTCTTAAGGTTACTCAATGGGAGCCACAAAATCAAATTGGGTTAACTTATAGATCCGGAGCTACTGATCTTTATAAAGATGCTGTGGGCAGTTTATATAAAGACAATAAAGTAATAGCCAGAGAAGACGATTTTACTGAAATGAATGAACGGTTGCCATTCTATACAAATATGATTTTAAGAGAATTTGCTAAGTTTCAAAAAATTAAATTAGGTAGAGTGAGGTTCATGCGTCTTATGCCTAAAACAGGGCTGACGTTTCATGCAGATACAACCGAACGCTATCACCTTGTTCTTAAAACAAATATATCGGCTATGTTAGGATTTAGAACATTTAAGGATAATATGATTGCAGGATGTTATCATTTACCAAAAGACGGACACTTCTATAAGGTTGACACCACCAAACAACACTTTGCTTATAATGCAGGTAAAGAAGAACGAATTCATATTGTAATTGTACCCCGAAGATGAAACAATATCTTAAGGATGGCCGAATGGTTTTAGAACTTGAAACCGAAGGCCGTATTCCTGCTTTAGAAAAACAAAGTTTCTATAATGATGCACGTAGGCTTTTAGAAGAAGCTAAAGGTATACCTGCGATTATGTTCAGTGGCGGGCTTGACGCACAAATTCTTGTTAAAAGCTTTATGGCCAACAATGCACAATTTGAATGTTTCTTTATGCACAATGTAGGAAAGAATACATTTGAATTAGAATACGCAAAGGCCTGCGAGAAAAAATGGGGATTCAAATTAAACGTCATTGACATTGATCCTATAAAAGACTTAGAAGCATATCAATCACTATATCCTAAGATTAATATTACAGGATACTTCTACTGTCAATATTATTCGTTTAGTAGGCAGATACCCGATGACTACGATTTAGTGCAGACAACAATGCCCTATGCAATGCTTTGGCAACGAAAAAATAAATTAGATTTAATTTTTTCTTACTATGATTTTCCTTCGCAATGTGAACGGGTAATTAATCATACTGCCAATAGAAAACGTTATATAGGATTTCCCTATACTGATTCAATGCATGCCTCTTTATACTGCAATCAATTTGTTAATCCTATGCGTAATTGCTGGGAATATATTGCAGACAGTTTCAAAGCTGTAAGAGATAAATCTTTTTTATGGGATCATGCAGTTAAACCTTTAATATACAGTCATATGTTTGGTGATGAATTAATATACTTCCCCAAACGGACTGGGTTGGAAAACTTTGACTGGGGCACAGGCAGCGTACCTCCTATACATAGAGTTTTCCTTAGACATGAAGAATATGAAAAATTGTTCTTAGAAACATCGGGTACTCAGATATTCTATGAGTAAACACTATTCTATCAAAGGAAAAGAGTTTAACAATAAAACAGAAGCTCTTGTCTATGCAACGCAAAATAATCTTCCTGCAAATTCAGTTAGGCTTATGTTCTATGACGACGTATGGAAAGCGTTTGATAGGACAAAGTTGGGACTTGATCTTAAAGGTTTATATAAACAGAGAGCTCAACAGATTAGAGACAAGTATGATTATCTAATCCTGTATTACAGTGGCGGCGCAGATAGTCATAATATTTTAAGAACGTTCTTAGATAACAATATTAGGTTAGATGAAATCGCCGTAAGGTGGCCTAAGAAACTAATTGGTAGTTCTTTATACGTTCCTAACTCTTTAGATCAAACAGCTCGCAATTTTGTCAGTGAATGGGATCTTGTTATCAGTAAAGAGTTAGATAAAATAAGACAATTTCATCCTAATATTAAAATAACTGTTTTAGACTTTGTTGAAAACATTCCCAGAGGATATTACAACGACAACATTTTTTCTAAACAGAACCATATGCATAGTGCAGTTAATTTATTGCGTATGCAGAAGTTTACAGATATAGAAATTAATCCCAAAGGCAAAAAAGTCTGTGCCATAGCAGGCATAGATAAACCTTTACTGGTTGAGCATAAAGGTAAGGCCTATATGTTCTTTTCAGATGATATAGTAAGCCTGCATACAAAGACAGAAGAAAGTTATAGAGAAGATTTTTACTGGACTCCTGATATGCCGGAGTTGGCATTTAACATGGCCTACACCGTATTCTTATATTTCAAACACAACCATATGGCCAGACCATTACTACCTAAGGCCTATTGGACAGAGCTTGAAGAAGTTATCAAGTACGACAGTATGCAATACTACTATAAACTAATCAAACCTATAATTTACGAAACCTGGGATCTTCGCAAGTTTCAAGCAGATAAACCATTTCAGGGATTTAAGGCTGACAAAGACTTTTGGTTTTATGAAAGCACTGACTTCGAAAAGTCTGTAGAACAGTGGAAGTATTATTACGGTTCTCAACTAAGTGCTGTAGATGCTAAGTTTTGTTTAGTAGATAAAGAAGGAAATAAGACAGGATACAAACCTATTATTTCTAATCTTTATTTTGTTGGTTCATTTTAAATCTGGAAACTTATCAAACCTATACTCTTCTTTTAAGCTGACCTCAAATACACCCATAGTTTTAATTTTAGGTATGAGTGGTTTGGCCAGCAGAGCAACTTCAATTTGTGTTCTTAGTATCCAATTCCTATCCACAAGGCTGTGCAGTAAGAATGCACGATTACGAAACGGTTCAAAAGTATCTTTGTATTTGAAAATACCTTTAAATGATTTAGCAGGAAAAGCAAAGAATCCTTGATACTTGCCCTGTGCGTCACCTTGTTCTATTATGCCCTGCATTAGGTTAAAAATAGGTGGTAAAACACCTTCTTGGATAGTTTCTGTATCTTGCTTTCTTGCCTCGATGTGTTTTAAAAACCACCAAGGCAAGTTGTTAGGCATCCAAAGTATACCGTAAGAAACAAGCTTATCGTTTTCGTAGTATCCTAAGATTGAATGATCCTGCTTCAAATTTCTTAACACTGACCTAACGATTGTAGGATAGCGAGCAAGATACTCTGAAGTTTTTGGCACACCATAAATTGACCTTCTGCTGAGGTGTATCTGATTTATAGCGTCGTAATCATCAATGGTGCAAAATTTTAACATTGGAAAATATTTATGGGGTAAATATCGGCATGCAATTATTTGTACTAATGAAAAAGATATTGCTTCCTCCAGAACTGGACGGAACATATTTTGAGGACATTTCAAACTTCCTCAGCTTAGACGTTTCTTACGAAAAGCAACAGCTTACAGTAGAAACTATTAGTAAGATTCAAAACGTAATTGACTTTGTTGTGCCTTTACGTGACTACCCAATTTTATCGCCTCTTAAAAACTTTTATAACCTTGAAACCAAGGCCGAAGTTATTATGCTTTACGGTGCAACTAATTTTGATTGGTTTATCAACACCCTTACTAAGAGCGATGAATATAGAGCATACGAAGAAGTATTTGCACGTTGGCTTGAAGCATATAATATGACTACACCTTATGGCGACAGGCTTATAGAAATTGAGGTAGAATGGTTTAACCCCAGCAAAGTCTACTTAGGCTACCCTGTAAACTTTCCAGAGGCTGAAATTTTATGGCGTAAAGGCAAACCCTTCCCTTGGCATTTGAGAGTATTTGATTGAAATATATATTTGTAGCCGGAGCTCCAGGCTCAAAATGGAGCAGTGTAGTTAAGAACATTTATTATAGCCCAGATATTGATAGGTCTGATTACTCAGATGAAAGAACGTATTATCACGATGCATCTGGTAAAATGGAATTAATGCACCTTGGGGCATATTATGACCCTGGTATGGAGTTTGGACATAACTTTGATAAACTAAACATCTTTAGTAAAGAAGAGCTCGAACAAGAATTTGACAGACCGTTTACCGGAAATGGTGTTAGAATAGTTAAGAGTCACGTTTTTGCACATCATTTAGATTTTATAAAAGAAACTTGGCCTGACTGTCCTATAGTTCTTGTTTATAGAGATAATGACGCTTGTCTCGGTTGGTGGGTAAGATGCGGACACTTTAATATTACCTATCCCAAATATGATCTTTATTACAAAAATCTAAGAGAAATGAGTTTTATTATTAATAAACAAAACGGAGATGTAGGTGCGGCAATGTTAAACAAGGCCAAGGCCTTTCCGGTCAACAACTTAGATTTATGCAGATCGTTAAAAATTGCAGAACCGCCTAAAGATTATTATCAAAGATATGGTGATGCAGATATAAGAGTAGGAGTTATATGATTTCAAGTTGGGATTCTACAAAACAAAGAAGCAAATATCATTTTGATCCGTTCAAGTATGATCCAAAGTTTGATACTGTTATTAAACTTGGATCATTTGTTGGCAACTGGTCTAAGGAGGTTGAAGATATCATTGCGAATTCAAAACCAGCAACATGGGCCACCAGAGGAGCTGTGGGCAAAGAAAGACCTAAAGAAGAATTAGAGTCGGAAGACTACGATTTGCTAAGGTTTGGGTACGCTAAGGATCATCCTATAACACACCTTAATTGGGAGATTGCTCCTATTCTGCAAAAAATGAGTGATCTGTTTGGATTAAATGATTGTATGAATAGAATCCATGTGCAGATGCCCGGAGAGCTATGGAACTTACATCTTGATAAACTTGAAAAATGGAATCCCAGCAATCCCAGTTCTGTAATGAGAATTATGATCCAATTAACCGATTGGCAACCGGGACAATTCTGGGAGTATGGCAACTATCATCATAGAGGCTGGCGTGCCGGTGAAATTACTACATTTGATTGGCAAAATGTCCCGCATTCAACAGCAAATGCAGGACATCATCCGAGAGTTACGTTACAGATTACAGGTGTTGTTACTGATGTAACGAAAAACTTTATAGATCTATTGAGTAAACAGCACGTCTGTAATCTTAATTAACTTATAGGCCAGCGGCACCTACAGTGGCCCACTCACGAGCGCCACTTGGCAATGTTTGCTCACAGGCCAACTGTGCTACCAGTGTTGTAACAATACCTGCTACTACTGCGGCACAGCTTTGTGGAACAATCATTGCACCTGCAGCCTTGTCAATGCTCTTAGCTAATGTAAAGGCAATTGCATCTGTTAGAATTTGTTTGTTCTTGTTGCCAATTGCTTTTTGTATATCTTTAGAAATCCAAATTAATTCAACAAATGCTTTGGCAGTCAAATCGCAGGCTGTTCCCAGAGCAGTAGCACCTACAGTTTCTTTAGCACTTAGATAAAGAATAGCTGTAGAACTTAGTGGTGCTGTGGCCGCAGTTGTTGTAGCTTGACTACTGGGCTCTGGGCGATATAACAAAGCCGCAAAGATTGTACCTAACGCAACGCTAACACCAATCTGGCAGTAGTTTTCTTCAACCCACTCAGCAATTAATTCGCCAGCCTCTTGTAATTCGTAAACACCTTTCTCCAGGATCTGACCAGTTAGTTTAGCACCAGCTTCAACATCTGCCATGGCAGCATCTGCTACTTTAGCAGTAGCCATAGCGGCTTTTGTTGTTTCTGTGTAGGCTCGAACTGCATCACTGACCACAGTCTTTTGAATAGTATTGACTGTATCTTTGGCTAAGTTTTCTGCGTCTTTAGTTAACTGACCACTTGTATCAACTATAGTCTTGCCTGCTACATTAACTGCTTTAGTTGTTTCTTTTACAACAGTATTAACTACCGGAGTTACAGCCTGTTGTACAGGTTGAACCACAGCTTTGTTAATATCATTGCCGATCTTCTTCCAAGTGCTTTTCTTAAATGGATTCTTTGGCATATTAAATTCCCTATTTGTTAATTTTTTTGATAGACAAAATAAAGTCTATTATTGTTATCTTTCTTAAATTCTAAAAGTTTTAAACCGAACTTATCTGCAAATTCGTTTACTATTTCAAAACTCCATGGGAATATTTCAACCCATGGACCGTTTTTGTGAGTGATACCCGGATTAGCTCGTAGATAGAACTTGCCGCCTTTCATCAACAGTTTAACGCAATGTCCAAATCGTGCTTCAATATCTTCTCTTGAGTTAAAGTTAATACTGCCCAGAGCTATAATATGATCATAACTTTCGGGTTTAACCTTATACTCTAAGATATCAACCTGATAGTCGGCGCAGTTGTTATAAGGATCAATACCTACAAGGTTTGGAATCCGACCTTTGAAAGGATGATAGCCGCAGCCTACATCGAGCACTGCTTTAGGATTTTCTTTAGCAATAGATTCTGCAAGCTGCCAGCCTGTGAATTGGTAATCATCTGTTCGTGGTTTCCAAATTTCACCAAAGAATCTTAAACTGTAACGAGTGTCTAAATCATTTACAATAGATTCTACCGAGCCCACAAAATCAGATCTTAAATCTAACTCTGCTTCTACTGCATCTTTAAATTTTCGATAACGAGCCGGAGTCCACGGAAGTTTATCTACTTCTGTGCTACGATCTATGCTTTCAAAAATTTTCCTGTACTTTGGAAGATTAAAAGCACTTTGCAAATTTTCTACAAGTAACTTAAAAATTTTCGTATTCATTCAATTTTTTTCCTAAGAGGATAAATATTTTTGTGATTTTGTAAAAATTTTGCCTAATTGCTTAGATTTTTATTATCACTTTACACTTAATTATCAAGGAGACGAGGATATGATGACAGGAAGCGAGTTTGTCAAAAAAATAGGCAAAGACAACGAGGGCTTGTTTAGAGCCAGTGAGCTTATGGTTAAAGCCTATTTCGATAGCAAGCCAAGTCAAGAAGAACTTACCGAGCATTTCATTGGCCGCATGGTAAACGAAAAACTTAATATGGTAAGCGTTGCTAAGGCTGTAGCTAATGCAGACATAGACACAGACCCAGAAGAACTTACAATGTTAAGCAAGCAGGTTTTAGATGAAGCTATTCATTTTAAACTTGTTAAGGAAGTTGTAGAACATGTTACAGGTAAGCCTGTAAACGTTGCAGAAGCAGTGGCCGCAGAAAAAGCAAAACCAACTGCTAAAGGTGCCAGCCTTCTAAGTAAGTACGGCGAATTAGATGATGTTGTTTTAAGCACATATCAATTCATCGCAGAAGGTCGTGCTGAACGTAACTGGGACATGATGGCTGCTTGTATTGAGGATGAATTTATTTCTAAGCGTTATGCTCGTATTGCTCGCGATGAAGGCTTTCATTCTACAATTGGAGCTCGAAAGTTAGAAAAACTCTGCACAACTCCAGAAGTACAATCTCGTGTAGAAAGTCTTGCTCGTCAAATGCGTCAAGACCTTTATGAAGTATGCTGTGCAAATAGCAAGCCTACAGAAGAAGCCCGTCAAATTTTTGAACAGGCCTACGCACACTAATCTACAGGCGGAGCAATCCGCCTTTATCACTCAGAGGAACTTATGAAGAAAATTATTGGAATTGTATTAGCATTTTTTGCCACCACCGCAATGGCATGGCAACCCACTAAACCTGTTACTGTTATTTTTCCTAATGGACCCGGTGCAGGTAACGAAATCAGTTTTAGAATGGTAGCCGCAGAAGTTACACGCAAAACTGGTGTACAATTTAATGCTCAACATATGGGCGGTGCAGACGGCAACATCGGCATGAGCCATTTTGCCACACAAGCACCAGATGGTTATACCATTGGTATGCCCAGTTGCCAAAGTACTTGGGTAGCATCAGAGATTTGGTATCCTAACGCTGCCAAGTTTAACCCAATGGAATTTGTGCATGTTCTTAACATAGGTAAAGCACCACTGGCGTTTTACGCATCTACTAAGAGTTCGGTGAATACACCACAGGATTTAATCAGAGAAGTTAGAGCAGGAAACAGACCTATTAATTTTGCTGTAGGTGGCGCCGCACATAAACTTGCAGTTGAATACTTTGTTGATCGTGTAAAACCAGTTAAGGACACAGTAGAAACAAGTTTATATAAAGGTCCAGCACAGGCCATGCAGGATGTTCTCGGTCACCATCAAGAGTTTGGTGTGTTTCCTATTGCAGTCGGAGGCCCATTAGTTAAAGATGGTAAACTCAAGTTAATTGGCTTAGCCGGAGAAGTTCCTATGCAAGGTTTCGAGTCTGCTCCATTGATGAAAGATCATGTACCTGGTCTTAATGTTTACGCCTGCTGGAATATGGTATTACCTAAGGGCACACCACCAGAAGTTGCTCAGTGGTACAGAGATCAATTCACTTCAGTTATGCGTACACCTGAAATGAAAGCTAAGTACGATCAAAACTTCATGTTCATGACACCGAGAGAATGGACAGAAGAAGGACTGCGTGCCAGTGTAACTGCACTACGCAATCAATGGCAACCATATGTAAGGAAAATTAAACCAGAATGAAGATTGGACTCAGCTTAGAAGTTACCCGAGTGCTACGTAATACATGGCATTCGGCTATCAATCACGAATGGTATGAGTTTTTAAAGGGGCACGAAATATGCCCCTTTATTTGTTACCACACATATGATGTAAGAGATTATGACTTAATCATCTTGTGCGGCGGAAACGACATGCCTGATATTAAAACTTGGAGAGATAACAACTATCCCCAACGTGATATATTTGAAAAGAAATTAATAGAAGACTGCGTAGAACATAAAATACCTTTAGCGGGTATATGTAGAGGCAGTCATTTTATTAACTACACCCTTGGTGGCACGCACAGATTAATGGATACGCCATACGACGGTGTTGAAGTAAAATTAGATCCTTTTACAGTAACTTGTCATCATACTATAACAATAGATAAGTTAGCTCCAAACTGTGACATATTGCTTCAAGACCACAAAGGTATTATAGAACTTTATCGTCACCAAACTTTGCCTATCACAGGAATAGGGTGGCACCCTGAGCGTAATGTAAATAAACACACAAGGAATTATGTGCTAAGTTTATTAAATGAATACCGCTCCAGTTTACATAGTTAGTTTCGCCAACGGATCTGCAGGTAGTTTTATTTCTGCTATAATAGAAAGATTGTGTTCCCCATGGATCACTAATCCTATTGTTCCAGGTAAGCATAACAGTGCTCATAGGATGATGGTCAAACCAAATTATAGAAGCACGAGAAAGCAATACGGTGGAAAAGTCAATGCCAAAGAATACTTTGCTGGCATGGAACGGATAATGGTATGGCATCCAACTTTTATAGAAACTCATTTTTTCAGTCCTAAGGATATGATTGAAAAATTTCCAGAATCGAAAATTTTGGCAATTACTTTAACCGAAGAAGATATTGAGGAAGTCGCAATTAACAGTTTCTTTAAGTTTATAGTAGGCGAAGCTAATGAACCGTTACCTTCAAGGGCATGGAATTATCTACACCAGTCAGCTTTCTTTATAGCAGATAGTATTAGTTTAAAGGATATTGAAGATAACCTTCCAAAGTACTTAGAAATTTGTACAAAAATACGTCAGGGGGATATCATTCTATCAGGATTCCATTTAATTGAAGATAGAGAAAAATATGGAGACAATGTTACTTTTTTACCATATTCAACTATCACAAACAAGCCAGAAGAGGCTTTAGAAATATTAAGTAAATTTACAGATAAACCAATTACGGATTATGTTAGAACCGAATTCATGTTATATGTTGAACGACAACGTGACTTTATCCAGAGAACTAAGGAGATGTTAAGTGGCAGGTAAATTTTATTCAGTTTGCTATGTACATGGTAGCTCTGGATCTATGATGGTTTCTCTTTTGGAAAAAATTATTTCCAAAGATCTGGATAAACCATTTGCAATAAATCAATGGAACAATGCTCACCAGAATGTTTATAATCCCAATGTAACATTTAATTGGCAAAAGGTCGGCAGAGATGGTATGCGAGCCGGTTCTGTTTTCGAATACTTTGAAAACATGGTTGTTATTAATGATGAGAATAATGTGTACTTTCAAACGCATTGGTTTCATCCTAAGGCCATATGGGGTAGGTTTCCAGATGCCCGAGTTGTTCTAATTACCCATACCCTTGAAGATGTTCAAGAAATTGCTATCAATAACTTTTTTAAGTTTGTTGTTGGAGAGTTTGACGGAAATGGTAGCGGCAAGGCCAGGGGTACCTACTATTGGATGAGAAGGAACAGTCCACATCTATTCAACACACCAGAGCATACTAAGCCTAAGGACTTACCAATAGAAGAACAACGTGCAGCCGTTCAAGTTCTCGAAGGCCTATGCATAGGTTGTGGATATCATTTGGTAACTATACCGGAAGAGTACAAAGACAAGATTTGCAGATTGTGGTATAGAGACATTATAAATAACCCTGACCAAACTCTACAGAAGCTGTCAGAGTTTTTAGAAACCGAAGTAAACGATTTCGCAAGAGAACAGTATTACGGTTATTGCGAAAGACAAAAAATCTTTATAAAAAATCAAAGGGAAAGGTTAGGTTTATGAGCACTGAACAACAGGCCTATATTATCATTTCTACAATGGGCTCAGGTGGTGCGTTTTTACAAGCAATCATAGAACGAATTGTAAGACCAGAAGAGCAGGTTCCACTTTGGACCAGCACTTATAATAATGCATTTTCTGCTACAATGCGTCCAGGATTTGATTATGACTGGATGAAAGCTGAAGGTGCAATGATAAGCCCTTCCGACTTCTTTAAAGAGTTGATTGTAACGGTGCCTGAAGATCAACCAGTTATTATTAGCAACAATATTCTTGATTGGAAAGCTATCTACGGAAGATTTCCAAAAGCAAAGACAGTCATTATAAGTTTTGATGAATCGGATCTTGATGAAATAGCCAAGTGTTACTTTTGGCAATTGCATGTAGATGAATACAACACACAGGCCAAAAATAATCACGAAAACATTAAGACCAACGCACCTTTCTTATATACAAGCCCTCCGGGAACTCGTCCAGAAGATCTAACAGCCGACGAAAAGAAAGCCATGTACACAATGCTGAAAGGTCTGTCTTTACTTTCTGGATATAACTTAGTTAAGATACCTGAGGAGTATAAGGACAGAGCTTTTATTATCAATTATAAAGATCTTATGTACAATGCAGATGCAACCTTAGACAGATTGTCAGAAATTTGTGATGCTACAATTACAAATTTTGTAAGAACTGAGTACATGAACTACTTAGAAAAACATAGAGTATTTTTGGAGACAGTGGTTTGAGACAAGAAGGATATTTTGTCTGCTACACAGCAGGTACATCCGGAGCTTTTGTAGCATCGCTGGTAGCACAGATAGTTAACAATACGCAACGTCCGTTCGCATTTACAATGAACGGAAACAGTCATGCCAATATGACTGATGCTAACGGCGGACTGGATTGGGGTAAGGCCCCAAGTCCTATCACTTCTGAATATTTTTATAAGAATATCTTTACATTTGATAGCAGACTACCTATGGTTATGCAAAGCCATATTATGCCTGCTTGGGATATACTCGAAGAAAGATGGCCAGGTTTTAAAGCAGTCATTATCACTCATACAATTCATGATCTTGATGAAATTGCCGCAAACCTGTTTTACAAATATTACTTAGACGACTTTGATGTTTCTGCCAAAAATGCATTTATGGATGTTATTTTACAGAATAAAACAATCTTCGGCAGAGTAGTCGAGCATCCAAAAGATTTGTCCGACGACGAAATCAAAGTGTTTATGAAAATTCTTGTGTATCATAAACTAACTGATGGTTACGTTTATCCAGATGTCCCTGAAAAGTACAAGGATAGTACACTGTTATTGCCTTATAAGGACATTGTCACGGACCGTGACAAAACATTAAATGCACTAACAGAGTTTTTAGGCAAGCCAATTCCTCAAATTACCTACGATAATTACAAGGCCTACTTAGATTATCAAAATAAATTAATTGATGAAAAGGCTAAGTGGTTAAGAGCTTACAACTTTTAACTGTTTGTAATCAAAATCAAAGTTAGGATCTAATTTCCTAACAAATGCGTTTAGCTCTTTACCATTAATCATAATAGGATATTCAAGGACGTCAGTATATTGCAAAATGTCGTCTTGGTAGTTCCTTGCGTTCTTTGCCAACTTGTCTTTTACAAATTGTTTTTGAACAACTTTGTAAAAACCTTTTTCCTTTTCTGTTTCGAATAACCAAAGCACACTGGCTCCGCCTGCCTTGGAAATTTTGGAGATTTGAAAAGGGATAAATGTTTTAGTAGTAAGCAGATAATGTCTGTAGTGTTTATGAATTAGTGTTCGAACAGCACCGATGTAAATCTTAGGATGTATGTCTGAGCGATAGTATCCGCTCATTCCTATGATTTCATTATTTTCATAAGCCAATGTAAGGCCGCCTCTGCCTTGGGCAAACTTTGAATCTTTGAACATCAAGGTGTACCAATTATTTGGTTTTTGCTCGAACGAGGTATGATCGAATCGGTAGTTGTTATCCAAACTTTGGGAATCGCAGAATGCGATTATATCCAAAAGAGTAGCATTTGATATTGTATTGCTATGGACTTCGACCAGTTTCATGGAAAAATATTTATGGTTCCGGAAACGGTTGACAGACAATTGTTAATAGTATAACATTAGTGTTTGGTGGTGCTAAAACATCGTTTTTGTACCGTTTCTAAGTAGTTTTTATCAATTCAGGATATAACTATATCTACCGCTAACGGAAAAGGAGGTCATAATGACTGAATATACGATAGATAGGGGAGAAAAACCAGTTGTGCCAAAGCACATTGCCACAGTTGTAGGACTGATTGTAATGGCAATTGGCCTGTATTTCACCACGTTGATGTTCAAGTGGGCTTTGAACCATAGAATGTCTAACCCCACCGTGGCTGAGGCAACTGATGTAACAATGGCAATGAGAGAAAGGCAATTACAATGTCTTGCTCGTAACATTTATCATGAGGCAGGTGGCGAACCCTTTGAAGGTAAAGTTGCAGTGGCTCAGGTAACCCTAAACAGGGCAGATCGACGAGGATTCCCTGATGATATCTGCCAGGTGATTTACCAGAAGAATGTTGTCTACGAAAAGGTTATTTGCCAATTTAGCTGGACCTGTGATAGGCAGTCTGGACTCAAGCCTGCAAATTCTGCGGCTTGGGAGGAAAGCATGAAAGTGGCTAAGAAAGTCCTTCTTGAAGGATTTAGGCTACCAAGTTTGGGCTATGCTCTTTATTTTCATGCAGATTATATTAATCCCGGTTGGAAGCGCAAAAAGGTAGCTCACATCGGACGTCACATCTTTTACGAATGAGGTTAGAAATGTCTCGTATTATTCAGATTCTTGGTATGGTTCCTGTTGGAATCTATAATTGGCTCCGAGAGCATATTGGTAAAATCAGTGCTCACACGTTAGGCTGGCTAACAATCATCCTATGCCATTTGGCTGCTATTCCTACCCTACTGGCAGTATTGTGGGGTCAAAGTGATAAACTGCCGCCCGTTGATCTTATGCTGTTTATTTGGAGTGCTTTGATTACTCTCTTCTTTAAGAGCTTGATTGAGCGTAACTTCTTGTATATTGCTACTATTTGTCTTGGATTCTGTGCTCAGACAGTGATTATGAGTTTGATCCTATTCAAATAAATAAAGGCATGAGAGCCAATGATATTTTATCTGAAAAACAAAAAGGTGTAGATGGTAAAGCCTGCTGGAAAGGCTATAGACGTATGGGCACTAAACAAAAAGGTGGTCGTACTGTTGATAACTGCGTTAAAGTTAGTTCAGAAAACTTAGAATTAGATAAAGATCACGATGAGTTGCCTATGGCAATGAGTGATCTTTATCATTCTGCAAAGAACGCAATCAAAGTCATCGAAATGCTACGCTCGGCACAGGGTCAGGAACTTGAAGGTTGGGTTCAAGAAAAGATCGTTAAGGCCGCAGATTATTTGAACACTGTTCGCGAATATCTTGAAGGCAATGCGGCTGGATTAGATGAAAAAACAGATCCGTCTGTTTGTCGCAGTCCAAAGAGACTCGGTAGCTCGGATCACAGCAGTTGTGTAAGCCAAGGTCTAAGACCCCATCAAAGTAAAGGCAAAGGCCATACTGATGGTAAAGGTAATTACATAAAAGGCAGAAAAATAAAAGGGGCCAAGTACGGTGGCCCGTTGCCCGATCAAGACGGCAAGTAATTAATTAAGAATTTTACTAAGGGCAGACACAGCTTTGCCCACTTGTACAAATTCAGATGCCTTTTCATTAGAAATTTCTACTCCGTATCTATCTTCAAATTCACATATCATTTCGAAGATATCAATAGAATCAACTTCTAAATCAAATAAGGATGCATCGTCTGTTAGGCTTTCAAGTGGTACTCTCAAGCTCTTAGCCATAACACTTTTAATTTCTTCGTTGGTTATCATACTCTAAAACTTTCCCCGCAACCACATCTATCTTTTTCATTAGGGTTGCGGAATTCAAAACCTTCGTTGAGCCCATTTTTGACCCAATCCATTTGTAGACCTTGTACATAGGCAAAACTTTTGCCGTCTACATATATGTGGACACCGTTATTTTCAAATATACGGTCCCCTTCAAAAACTTTATCTACAAATTCAAGAACATAGGCAAGGCCGGAACAGCCAGTGGTTTTAACCCCTATTCTTATTCCTAAACCCTTGCCTCTTTTTTGTAATTGTAGCTTTATCTTTTGAGCCGCTGCCTCAGTGAGTGAGATCATGCTTGGCCTTATAGTCTGTGATTGCGGCTTTTATGGCGTCCTCAGCCAAGATAGAGCAATGGATTTTGACTGGAGGTAACGCCAGCTCTTCTGCGATCTGTGTATTTCTAATGTTACCGGCCTCATCCAATGACTTACCCTTAACCCATTCTGTAACCAACGAACTGCTGGCAATTGCCGAACCGCATCCATATGTTTTAAAACGAGCGTCAGTAATGATTCCATCTTCGTTAACCTTAATTTGTAGTTTCATAACATCGCCCTCAGCCGCAAGCCGGAGCACCAACCATACCGGTGCCGACTTGCGGGTCCTCCTTGGCGAATGATCCTACATTTCTTGGATTTTCATAGTGGTCAATAACTTTGTTGCTATAGGCCATTTCATTCTCCTAAAATGTTTTTAATTATTTCTTCTGGTTGGAAGCGATCCCATTTCTGCCTGTTTTCTTCCCCCAGGATCCATCTTAAATTTTTTCTACTTCCTATTACTGCTGGATCTATTCCTAATTCAAATCCTTGACGATAAGGAATGATATGATCCAACTGATACTGATCTTTTCTTTTGCCTGTATTAGAAGGTATAGAACCTTCTTGCTTCATAGCATACCAAGAACGGTATGTTGCCTTTTTAGCTTCTCTTTTGTAAGCAGTAAAAGCATCATCAACATAATTCTTAGGCCGCATATTATTTACTCGGCCGTCTTTGTTAGGATTATTTTCCCGCCATCTAAGACTTTGTGCTTCGTTAGGTATGCCTTTATTCCAACCCCAACCCTTTTTTAGACCTTCTCTGTTTTGCTTTGCCTTTTGTTCTTCTGTAAGTTTCAGTCCTTTATTCCAAGGATCATATTCTCCCCTGTTTAAGGGATTCTTACATTTTTGAGAACAATAGTCTAAAAATCTTAGACGAGTTTCAAATTCAACGCCACAAAAAAGACACGCTTTAATGATACCATACTTTTTCATAAAAGTATTTATCATCTTGGCGTGCCAGTGTGTGAGTTTTACTTTCCTTGTCCTCTATAAGATTTAAAACCTCTTTTTTCGCCTTTGCTCATTGAACTTGTTTTAGGCTTACTACCGCCTTGACTTGTTCTCTTGGAAACTTTTTTCCGATTACCTGTTTCTTTTCCTTTAGACATTATTTCTCCTCTGTGCATTTAGGACATAGACATTCGGAACAGTCGCCGCAATAGACGCAACCGTTCCCACAATGCGGGTCGCACCCGCATTTACATTTTACAAGGTTTTTATATCGAATGTAAGACTGATAATCGTCCATCCATTCAGGGATTTGTTCATTCATCTTTTTTCTTAGTGAACCCCAGCATCTTCATTGTTAACATCTTAGCCCACTCTGGTTGTGGAACGTGCCATCCAATTAAAGCGCCAACAAGTAGCCAAAACAGTGCTTCTAACATATTTTTGCCCTCCTAAACCTATTTACCTTAAATATCGGCATGGCCTTGAATTACATACTAAGTTACCTGGGTGGTTGCTGTGGCGAGTGGCTATGCTATCAAATAGCAAAGGATCCAAACTACTACCCAATTAAGCTTCAAATTAAAACAGATGCTAACAAGTGGGTCATTGAAAATCCATTAAACGAGTTTGCTGTAGACATTAAAAGTCCATACGATAGTAATAGTCTTAGTATTACAGATGATCAGCGAGAACTACAAGATAAAAAATATAATAAAAAACATTTTATTATTCCAACACACTATATGCACAGGTTGGATGGTATCAACCTTGCACGGCTCAAAGGTGTACGCTTACATTTCACTTACTTAACTGCTCCTTTTTTCTATACTTTGTTATGGATTAAAACTTGGGCGCATGAACATAATCTTACAGAATTTGATAAGCAGGATATTTTGCGTTGCGCCAACGGCGACAGTGGCGATAGCATACTGTTGAAAATTGATAATGTATTAGATAAAGCTGATGAAATAATCAAACGCAATAAGTTCTATGGATTTGAAAAAAGTGCTCTAAGGTTTGGTATACGCAAGAGCGAAGATTTTGTCGAAAGATTTTACGGATTTTATTTTAGATATTGTTTACACAAACCCAACGACTTTATTCCTTTGAGTGTTGAAAAGTTAATGTTTAACCCTGCCGCACAAGTTAAAGACTGGCAAAGAGTATTTGATATGACAGAACCGTTAGATGCTGATCTAATTGCAGATTATCATCAAAGTAATATAGAAGCTATAGAAAAAACTTTTAATATGAATTACGATACTTTTGTTAAATCAAAATGGTTACTAATTTTAAGGGACTGGGTTGTGGAAAACTGTCCTAACAGATATTAAATATTTGTATGGATGAGTTAGATGTTCTAAAAAAATTAGCCGGCGTCCAGCAGTTCAAAGGATGGCACCCTTATGACGGCAGTAATATAAGCGTCACCGGTAACGAAAAAGGCCAGCTAATGAAACAGCATAATATTAAGCCTGGAACACCGGAGTGGTTTAAACTATGGTTTAGTTTACCCTATCTAACTGGAGAGAAACCTGTAGGAGATGATAAATGGTTGAGATAACTGAGTCAGCAAAAGAAAAAATTGTAGATATACTTTTAGAAGAAAACAATCCTAACATGAAGCTACGCACCTTTGTTCAAGGTGGAGGCTGTGCAGGATTTAGCTACGGGTTTACATTAGACGAAATGCAAAATGAAGATGATTTTGAAATGCCCTGCGGCAATTTTAAGATTCTTATTGACGCAATGAGTATGCAATATCTGCAGGGTGCCAGAATTGATTATAAAGAAGATCTACAAGGTTCAAGCTTTGTAATTAATAATCCTAATGCAGAAACTACCTGCGGCTGCGGTAGTAGTTTTTCTATCTAAAATCGTAACTGTATTTCTTTTTAAGATCTTCAATAGTTCCTAAGGTCTTAGATCGCCATCTGGCTAAGTTATCTAAACTAAAGTTTTCTAATGGTATTCCTGTGAACTGACTAAGGCTACTGAAAAATTCTTTAGCATCTTTGTAGCAAATATCTTTCCAACTCACGTAAAGAACACGCCCGTTAAAATCGTCACCACGTTGAAAATCCTTTAAGTGTTTGATCATGACCATTTTACGCACTACAAAGTTTTTCTTCATATATTGAAAATCGTTGGCATTGAGATTTCCATCTCCGCTATTCTTAGCCACCATTGCTACAGATACATCTGTGATATCATCAAAATCGTAAATGACTCGTATGCTTTTTGCAAAATGTTGCATAATGCTATCTAACTGTAGTATATGCATGTTTTGATAAAAGCAATCTCCTTCGTCATAGGTTAGAGTAGAATGTTTTATAGCATCCAAAACATGTTCTACTGAACACGAAAGATCATTGGGAATTCTGTTAAACGTATCGTTATATACTTCCATAGGTCCCCAATGACTGTTACCATTAGAACTTATGTCCCAAAGGTTGGTATAGCCTACCTTAGCCGATATCAATAGACTTCTTACAAAGTTGCCACCAGTGCCACCCATGAAAGAAATTGGCATTACATGCGTTATCATAATTAAGAGTATGAAGATCCTATTAGCTATACTTATTACATTGTTTTCCTCACTTGTACAAGCTCAGGAGGCCAAAGTTTTAATTCCATTTGGCCCTGGCGGCGGAGTTGACTTGTTATATAGAAATCTCGAAAGATTTGGTAAAACTCGAGGCGTGACTCTAATAGCAGAATATGCTCCGGGAGCTGAGGGTATCGTCGGTATGAATAAAGCTATGGACATGCCAAAAGATACACTTATTCTAACTACTTCAGAAGTATTGGCCAGTAAAGGAAATACAAGTAAAAAGTTTGACAGCATTAAAAGCTTTGAGTATATTACAGGAATAAGATCTACTATTTTTTATGTTGTTCGTAATGGTAGGAAAGATCATTTATTTGGTTACAACAGCCCTACTCAAAGAGAACTTATTGAAAACTATATTAAAGAAAAGAATATCAAAGACTTTATCTTAGTCCCTTACAAATCAGTTCCGCAGATACTAATGGATTTAGGCAACGAAACGATAAGTACAGCTATTATACCTGCGGCACTGGTCAAAGGTAGATTTGAAATAGAAAAAACTATTCAAGGCGAAAGCGAATTTGCATTAGTCATGCCTGCAGGCGCAGATACAGGCTTTTGGGAAAAGTTCATTAGAGATTATATGAGCAGTGACCAAGCCAAGGAAGATGCAGAACGAGATATGATGGTGTTAAAACCATTTGGTAAGCAAAGATTAATTAACTTAGTTTTGAGAAACCTATGAAATACAAACCTTTGAAAAATCGTTTTTTGACTGTAGACGGAGAAGAATTCTTAGACGCAGGCACGGGACTAATTTTAGTACCTACTGATAATAAAAAGACCTTTGTACATTGGTTAAATGATAAGGGTAAGTTAGTGGCAACATACACACTTTCCTATCCTACTTTAATTACAGAAAAAGTTAAGTTGTTAAGTAATGAAAAATCAAGGATACATATAATAGAACCATGAAAATAATCATCGTAGGTGGTGGTAGCGCAGGTTGGATGACAGCCGCACATTTAGCAACATTCAATAAAGAATGTGAAATTACTTTAATAGAATCAAAGAAGATTCCTATCATTGGGGTTGGGGAATCTGTAACGCCGCATGTCAGTGCATTTTTTAGAGATTTAAATGTACCAATGCATACCTGGATGAGAGAAACAGGCGGCATTATTAAATTAGGCAACAAATTTGTAAACTGGGTTGAAAATAAAGGTGAAGGCGAACACTTTAGCTTTACTTTTACCATACCCAGTGAAAATTATTATAAAGATGTAGCACATCCTACTACTGTGAGAGATTTCCGCCCAAGGAAGTTTCACAGAGAAACCAGAAGCATTGATCATATTGCCAAGCTCTATGAGGATGGAGAAATTGATAGATATGATCAATATGCACATAGCCAATATCATTATATGGCTAAGAACAAGTATCCTTTTCACAAGGGTCAATACTTATTAAACCAGCCTTGGGGAATAACGCATCATATTAATGCCGAATTGATCGGCAAGTTTCTAAGAGATCATATTGCATTGCCCAACGGAGTTCAGCATATAACATCAACAGTCGCAGAAGTTACAGTTGATGGCGATGTAGTTAAAGAGTTAACTTTAGAAAACGGTGAGAAGATAGTAGGCGATGTATTTGTAGACGCTACGGGTTTCCATAGATTGTTAGTTAATAAGTTAGGTTGGAAGCAACACACTTATGATTATCCTATTAACCGTGCCTGGGTAGTACAAACAGACTATGAAAATCCTGCTGAAGAAATGGCAAACTATACACAGAGTATTGCTGAAGATTTTGGTTGGAGATTTAAAATCAGTTTATACCATAGAATGGGCAATGGTTATTGTTTTGGGGACAAATATATTTCAGATGAAGAAGCCCTGGAGTACTTTAAAAAATCCTTGGGACCTAACAAAAGAAGGTTTGAGCCCAAACTGATTAAATGGACACCTAATAGGTTAGAACAATTTGCCAAAGGTAATGTTATCAGCATAGGCCTAAGTTCGGGCTTTGTTGAGCCTATGGAATCTAATCTTCTATATATAACTGTGTTTGCCATTAGGTCTTTAAGTAAAATCCTAAGAGGTAAAAAGTTAGACTGGGATACATTTAATAAGGAAATGATCTACAGCTTCGATGATGTATACGAATTCCTGTTGGCTCACTATACTCTAACACAAAGAGAAGATACACCTTTTTGGCGTGATCTTAAGATGAGAGGCATCAAAGAGAACCATGTACAAATGGCCATAGATAAAACAAGGGATAGAAGAAACAGCGTTTTTAATTCTTTGGCAGGTAGAAACTTATTTCCTGATTATATGTGGATGGAATTGGTAACCACATGGGGACATAATCCTAACATTGTTGCCCCTAAAAATTTACATGAATTAGCCAAATTACATATACTATCCTATGAGCGCAAACACAATCTAATTTCTGAAGAAATGGATAATAGCTTTGAGTGGCTAAAAGACAACGTTTTCCAAGGGTTGGGCCCGAGAGAATGGGAAGAAAAATATCTTGACAAACGGTAAAATACCCTGTATAATTTAACTATGTTCAACACACACTACGGGACATAGTATGCAGGCTTACCAAGAAGTCACTGATTGGGATTTTCCCAATCACACTTACCTTTTGGATGGATCCAAAATGGTAGCATATATCAAAAAGGGCGAAACCGCTCCTTTTTATTTCAGCAAGCCAATCACAATTGACAAGCGTGGTCGTAAGTTTGTTGAACTTAAAAAGAATCCTTTTAAGGCCGCCCCTAAGAGCAATCTTATCAAGGTTGCGGGCAGTAAAGGTCAAACTTATTTTGTAGATCCAGAAGCAAAAACTTGTACTTGCCCTGGATTCCAATTTCGCGGCAATTGTAAACATTTGGAGATGATATGAGTCGTTATACCACAGTATATAAAGAAGTTGAAGTTGAAGTAGATCTCGACGACTTTGACACAGAAGATTTAGTTCAAGAGTTACAAGACCGTAATTATACCTTTGATACTGAGGATGTTAGCGCATCTGCAACCAAAGAACTGCTTGAAGCCATTTGGCAAAAACGCAGGACCGGCAAAGATTACGATTTCGAAGTTGACCAATTAATTTACAAGGTATTAGGAAAAGTTATATGAGCCATTGCGATAGTATTATTCGTATCTTGGAAGATCATAATAGCCGATTGGACAAAGAGGCTATTATTGAAGCTGAAGCTAAGGCAGATAATCAAGAGCTATTTGAAGGCTTTAGGTGGTGTTTGAGCCCCTATAAGACCTTCGGTGTTAAGAAGGTGCCTACACACGGTGGGCCCGATGGGCAAGGTTTGCCCTGGGAAGCATTCAGAGAATTGCTCACCCTTCTTAGCACCCGCCAACTTACTGGAGATGCGGCTCGTGATGCTATTGAGCTTGCTCTTTCTGCCAGCACACAGTCGCAATGGAACGACTGGTATCGCCGCATCTTAATCAAAGATTTGCGTTGCGGTGTTTCAGAAAAAACTGTAAACAAAGTTCTTAAGGGTCGATTTAGTAAAATTGAACCTGTACCTGTTTTTGAGTGCATGTTAGCTCACGACGGTGCTAATCACGAAAAGAAGATCGCAGGCAAAAAACTGCTTGAGCCCAAACTTGATGGTGTTCGCGTTCTAACTGTAGTCGATACAGACAGCAAAACAGTAACACAATATTCGCGTAATGGTAAAATCTTAGAAAACTTTACCCACATTACCGAAGGATTGCTGGCCAATATAGATGATTTTGAGCGTCCGTACGTGCTCGACGGTGAAATTATCAGTACGAGCTTCCAAGCATTAATGAAACAGGTCCATCGCAAAGATAATGTCAAAGCTGACGATGCTGTGCTTATGCTGTTCGATATTCTGCCTTTGAGTGAGTTTAAGGCAGGACGCAGTATTTTGGGCCAGCGACGCCGATCTAAGTATCTGCAAAACTTTAAGGCCACCTTTGACAGGGTAGGACACATTGGTATTATTCCCCAAGAAGAAGTAGATCTTGATTCATATGTAGGCGAGCTACAATTTAAGGAATTTAACAAGGATGCTATAGCCAATGGCTACGAAGGCATCATGATTAAAGACACAGAGGCTAAGTATGAGTGCAAGAGATCAACTTCTTGGCTCAAACAGAAACCTTTTATTGAAGTTTCATTGGGAGTTATAGAAGTTGAAGAAGGCACAGGACGGAATGTGGGAAAGCTTGGTGCGTTGGTCTGCGAGGGTGTGGACGATAACAAGGCAATTAGAGTCAATTGTGGTTCTGGGTTTAGTGACAGTGATCGTGATACATTTTGGGCAGAGCGTGATTCGCTACCTGGTCAAATAGTAGAGGTCCGAGCAGATGCTATTACACAAAATCAGGATGGCAGTTATTCTCTACGGTTCCCGAGGTTCCTACGTTTCCGCGGCTTCAAAGCGGGCGAAAAGATTTAAATGGATAAAAGGACTTTACGTGGAGAAATCAGCAATAAAAGAATTACTCTATGGCGGTATTAGTGAACTTATGAAAAACAGGCACTTCTATTACGACAGCGGAGTGAAGGGATATAGCCATTTTACAGACAGTGGTAAAGATGCATTAAACGAGTTCGCTTCACAAATGGCCCAATTTATAACAGAAGCTGACAACAAAGATTTAGATAAAAGAGCTAAAGAACTCGTTATTAAAGGTTTAAAAGGAGACCAAGTTTAAGTGGCTAAAGAGGATTTGATTCAACTTGATGGGTTAGTTGAAGAAGTTTTACCAAACGCAATGTTCAGGGTTAAGATTAACGACAATCACCAAATTACAGCAGTAATTTCAGGTAAAATGCGTCAGCATAAAATACAGATCTTGCAAGGAGATCGTGTTCGTGTTGAAGTTAGCGCATACGATTTAACTAAGGGTAGAGTAGTTTACCGCGAGCGATAAAAAAGGGCCTCTAAGGGCCCTTTTTATGTTTCTATATACATCCGCCATTCTTCATGTTTGAAGTCAAACGGGTATCGTTTCCTTTTCTCTACTAATTCAAAGTATGAAGGACGATGGGGAGCCTTTTTGGGCCTGACCCTCTTATCATTGCCTTTTGCGCTGTTACACTTACTGCAAGCGGTAACAGTGTTTTCGTAGGCAGTTTTACCCCCATGGCTCAATGGTAAAACGTGATCAAGTGTGGCCAATTTCTTTGGAACTGTAATTCCGCAGTATTGGCAAACGTAAAGATCGCGTAGAAACACATTAGATTTTGAATATCTAACGGTCATCTTTGGTTTCATGTACTCTTTTAACATGATAACAGCAGGCACAGGAGTTTCCCAACGTGCAGAACGAACGACCCAATCGTCGTGCCAAGCTAAGACATTACCTTTTTCAAGCACCATATAACGGATTGCATCTTGCCAGGTAAGAGTAGATACTGGCAGAAGTGAAACTGGCTGGCCGTCTGTGTTTAGTAGTAAACAGTCCGACATAGTAATATTTATAAAGGGGGTTAAACAAGTCTTTATATTAACATATATTGGTAAATTTGTCAACAGTTCCTATAATCCAATTCTCAATAAATACATTCTAAAGCAGGTCCTCAATTGGATTAATCAAGAGACAAGTTTATGAGCAATTTTTATACCTCTGTTGGATCTATATCAACCGTAACAAATTCTACTATTTTAGTGGCTGTAGATCCAGTCACCGGACAAACAAGACAGGTAACAGGCGCAGGAATTGCGACTTTTATTGGTACAAGTGCAGGCGCTACTGGTGCTACAGGTCCGGGTTTAGATGGTGCAACTGGTGCTACAGGTCGTGTAGGTGGCACAGGCGCAACAGGGGTAACTGGTAATCAAGGAGCCACTGGCTCTACAGGACCTCGAGGTCCACAGGGTCCAATTGGTATGACTGGCGAAGGCACCACAGGTGCTACAGGTCAAAGAGGTGCCACTGGTGCTACAGGTGCTACAGGCCCAACGGGTGCTACAGGCCCATCTGGTCAAGGCGGCACTGGTGCTACAGGAGCATCCGGACAGACAGGTGCTACAGGTGTACATGGAAGCACTGGTGCTACAGGTTTTGGAGGAGCAACTGGTTCCACAGGCGCAGTAGGTGCTACCGGTTCAACTGGACCACAAGGTTCGACTGGTGTACATGGAAGCACAGGTGCTACAGGTGCTACAGGTCTTTTAGCCTATGAATATGTAGGTGACTATAATACTGCTACAATTTACCAAGTCAGAGAAGCTGTAACCTATGATGGCGAAACATGGGTAATGTTCTTACCGTTAGGATTTGCCAATAGTGCTCCAGAACCTGCTCACTGGTACAAAATAGCTGAAAAGGGCGCAACTGGTCCAACTGGTGCTACAGGTCCTGCTGGTGCAGACGGTGCAGACGGTGGCTCCGTAGTAATTATTGGCAGCGTAGCAGATTCCACGTTCCTACCAGATCCCGGAACTTACACAGGTAATGCGGGCGACGGTTATATTACACAAGATACTGGTCATTTATGGGTATTTGGTAGCGGTGCTTGGACAGACGTAGGTAACGTTACTGGACCTGCAGGCTATGACGGTGCTACTGGTGCTACTGGACCACAAGGAGATCCAGGCCCAATTATTCCTGCTACAAACTTTACACTCGGTGCAGTTATAGTTAGAAGAAACCTAACAATAGATGACGATGGTAATTTAGATAGTGTTCCAGTTTATATTGGTGAAGACCCTCCTGTAGGCACTCCAGTAGAAGGTGATCAGTGGTGGGATAGTATCCTTGGCCGAAGCTTTGTATACTACGATGGCTTATGGGTAGAAATGAGCCCGCAGGTTGGCGGTGGCGGTGGTGGTGGAACAGCAGACTTAACTCAGATATTAAGCGCAGTATCCCCAGGAGATGACGATCGTTATGATTTAGGCGTTCCAAATCGCAGATGGAGAACTTTATATCTAAGTTCGAGTACATTTACTCTTAATAGCCAGACAGTTACTATTACAACAAGTTCTATACTTGTAAATGGAAGTCCAGTAACAGGTGTTTCTAATATCATAGTAAGCCCAACTGCTCCGCTAAATCCACAACAAGGTTATACATGGTGGAATAGCAACGACGGTCAAAGTTATGTATATTATGACGGAGTTTGGGTTGACTTAAGTCCTCCAGGTGCGGCGGGCGCCACAGGCGCACAAGGTCCACAAGGTGACCCAGGCGGTGCTACTGGACCACAAGGACCAACAGGTTCGACTGGTGCTACCGGTCCTGCTGGTGCTACTGGATCGGGCGCAACGGGCGCAAGAGGATCAACTGGTGCTACAGGACCGAGAGGTCCAATTGGATTTACTGGATCTACTGGTGCAGTTGGTTCTACTGGTAGCGGTTCTACTGGTGCTACTGGTGCGGCAGGCGCCACAGGAGATGTTGGTGCCACAGGCGCTACAGGCGAGCAAGGCGCTACAGGTAGCGGCGCTACAGGTGCTACCGGAGCCATAGGCGCTACGGGTGCAACAGGTGCAACTGGACCTGCTGGTGCAACTGGTGCTGGTGCAACTGGTGTAAGAGGAAGTACAGGTGCAACCGGTTTAACTGGTCCACAAGGTGCTACAGGTGCAGGAGCAACTGGTGCAACCGGTTTACGAGGATCAACTGGCGCTCAAGGACCTCAGGGTGTTCCAGGCAGTACAGGCGCTACAGGACCTGCCGGCACAAATGGTGCAACTGGTGCAACTGGTGCTACAGGACCAATTGGCGCTACAGGAAGTACAGGTGCTACAGGACCAATTGGCTATGATGGTGCTACTGGTGCTACAGGTCCGCAAGGCCCATTTGGAGTTACAGGTGCTACAGGTCTAAGGGGGTCAACAGGTGCCACTGGTCCAACAGGTGCCACTGGTCCACAAGGTATTACTGCTGACCAAACATTGAACACAGGTTCAAATGTTAACTTTTTATCTTTAGGCATTAGAACAAATGCAACAGTAACAAATGATTTAACAGTAACAGGCTATATAGATTCACAGAACACCTATGGATTTAGAAACAGATTAATCAACGGCGAGTTTAAAATTGATAAAAGAAGATTTGGTCAAAGTCAAACTCCTACATCTAACGGTACCGTTGTAGTTGACAGATGGAAAGCAGGCCTTACATCGCCAAGTAGATTTAGTGTACAACAGAATCAGGGAAGCGTTACACCTCCTCCAGGACATACAAATTATCTTGGATTTACAAGTTTAGGAGCATACACTCCAGGTGTCACAGACTTCTTCTACATTTCACAGTTTGTAGAAGGTGCTCATATGAGTGACTTTGCCTGGGGAACGGCCAATGCTTCAACAGCTACTTTAAGCTTCTGGGCAAGAGCAAGCATACCTGGAACTTATGGCGGTGCTATTCTAAACTCTGCTCAAAATAGATCACAGGTATTCCAATATACTATTGATTTTGCCAATAGCTGGACACACCAAATGTTACGTATTACTGGAGATACTACAGGAACCTGGTTGACAAGTGCGGCAACTACAGGAAGCATAGTATTATTCAGCTTAGGTGTAGGTGCTAACCTAACAACCAGTCCTCCATATAATCCTGGACAGTGGGCAGGATTTGCTGTGTATAGTCCTTCAAGCTGTACAGCTATTGTAACATCAACAGGTGCTACATTCCAAATAACAGGAGTTCAGTTCGAAAAGGGCACACAACCAACAGCTTTTGATACAAGATCATATCAAACTGAAGAACTTTTATGTAAGCGTTATCTAAATTACGTCAGTGTTGGAACAATGGCAAGATCCATTACAACTGGTACTAATGGTCGCGTTATAGTTTATGCTAAATTTGATCCTCCAATGATGAAAAACCCAACGGTTTCATTCCCAACAGGTTCATTTACTTTGGATAACGGTACAAGCTTAACAACTTCAACAACGTCTACTATTGCTGTAGGCTTTAGCACATTAAGAGTAGATGGCGCCAAGATTATTGTCGGCGGCCCCTGGAGCACTGCTTTAACTGGCGACGCTACTACATTAGAAATGCTTTCTGCGGCAACAGTAGATCAATTACAATTAGATGCGGATCTATAAGGATTAGATAATGAGTTTAACATTTCCATCAAACCCAAGCACAGGTACAACATACCAGGCCGCAAACTACGTTATCTATACCTGGACAGGAGATCGTTGGAGCGGATCGCTGAATATTGCCAATACAGGTACACTACAAGGTGCCACTGGAGCAATAGGTCCTGCAGGTGCCACAGGTGCTACAGGTTTCGAAGGAGCAACTGGCTCTACGGGAGCAACAGGTCCACAAGGATCTACCGGAGCAGAAGGAGCCACAGGCTCAACTGGACCAGTTGGTGCTACTGGTGCAGAAGGTGCTACTGGTGCAGGTGCCACAGGTGCCACAGGTTTCGAAGGAGCCACAGGTGCTACTGGATTTGAAGGTGCTACTGGTGCAACTGGCGAAACAGGTGCAACAGGCGAGTTTGGTAATCAAGGAGAACCAGGCGCCACAGGTGCTACTGGTCCTACAGTAGACTTAACAACAGTTAGTTCACATATACTGCCAAGTTTAGATCTAACTTATGATCTTGGTTCCACTTCAAGCCAGTGGCGTAGTTTATATGTAGGAACTTCTACAGTTTATTTTGGTGGTGTTCCTTTTTCAGTAAACGAAAATGGCACTGTAATTGTTAACGGTAGTCCTATTGCTGGCTCTTCAGGCGATTCAATTTCAACAGGTACTTATACAGTATCAGTAGCGTCCACTGGACCAGTTAATATACCTACTGCCGATTCGGGGTTGGGAAGATTACAAAATCCAGATGGATTAGAAATTTTAGTTAATTCAGGTCCTACTGCAAAGCTTTTTGTTTTTGGTAATGACGGAAAATTAACTCTACCCGAAACTGATGCATCGCCTACAATTTCTATAATATATTCACCTTCGCCTATATCATTACAGAGTAATACTTCTTCATGGATATTTGGCACAGATGGTAGTTTGACATTTTCTAACAACGGAATAATAACATCTAATCAAATTACTAATGAAGTATTTGGCACAACAACAACTTCACTGACATTGGTTCCGGGAGGCGCTACTGATCCTAACCAGCGTTTAGAAATATATTCTACTATAGGTGGTGAAGGTAATCATTTACACTTAACTTCGGGTGGTTTATCTACTGAACTATATTTAGGTAATGACTCTCAATATGTTAAATTAGGCTCGATGGGCCAAATAGAGATCAGTGCTCAGGGCGGATTGACTCTGTGGGGCGAGGGAGTAATGTCAAACGCCTATTTAATATTGCCTAATAATATTGATTCGTCATCAACTTCTGTAACATTAGGCAATGTCAACGGCGATGTTTTAATACAGGCATCTCAACCTGGTAATATAGTTCCTAACAATTGGTTCTTTGGTAATACCGGTACATTAACTTTCCCAAGTTTTCTAAAAATTAAATCAGTGATAGAAGGATCCCCAGTTACTGGAACAGAAATTATACAAGAGTCTGGCATAATTTCTATGGTAGCAGGTGGCAATGATCATTTCCTATTATCAGGATGGGCAGAAAATTATGGAAATACTGGTAATGTAGCCTACACAGATTATAACTATGATTCTGGTAGCGTAAGAATCGTTACAGGTAATAATACAGGAACACTTTATACCTGGGTATTCTCTAACACAGGAACACTGACATTGTCTAACGCCGCAACTATTAGCGACTTTGGCGGAGCAACAATGGTAAAAGCCGTTGATGGTGTATCATCGGTATCGAGTGGAACCACCGCAACTTCGGGAGGCGGCATTATTCTCCAAGCGGGTAATGCCGGAGCAGACGATGGCATAGATCCTATGACAGGTGCCGGTGGTGGCGTTTTGATTATCGCAGGGGGTAACGGAACAGGACAATTCACAGGCGGCCCAGTGTCTATTTTTGGCGGTGCAGACGCTAATGGAGATTTTGCTGATGTTACAATAGGCAACGGTACAGGAACATTTACTTTTAGCGGTAACGGTGACTTGACAGTACCTGGCAATATTAAAGCCATAGCATCAGTCGGCAGCGACGGCAATGATCTTACTGTGCAGGCAGGAGAAACTGTTGGAGGAAATGGCGGCGACCTTACATTAAAGTCGGGTGATACTACTACTGGTAATGGCGGCGTCCTAAATATTAGAGCAGGTGATACAGTAACCGGTGACGGTGGTAATATATCAATCACCGCCGGGACAACAGTAGGAGGAGGTTCGGGCGGCTCTGTAACCATCACCGCAGGTGGCAATACAGCCAATGATGCGGGCAATATCAACTTAGTTGCAGGTACATCAACATCTGGCAACAACGGCAATATCAGCCTTACTGGAGCCAACGGTGCTTGGACATTTGGTGCAGATGGTAACTTAACATTCCCAAGTGGTGGTAGTGTTACATTTGACAGCAGTGCTACAAGTTACATTTACGGTGTAACAGGCATTGAATTTGCTGACGGTACTACACAGACCACAGCATTAGTGGGTGGTGGAACACAAGATACAGTTAACATTGGCACCACCGGAGTTGTTCTAAAATCTGCCGCACAAGGTGCCTGGGCCGGGTCTGTAGATAATGCAACTAATACAGTAGGTATATTTGATGTTAGCGGTTCTAATTCATTGTTTACATTTGCATCAAGTGCGTCTGGATTCTTAAGTGTTCAGATGGACGGTAGCCTATTTGTTGGTGGAACACTACCTAACAATTACGGTGGTCTTGATGCTACTTACGGTGGATGGATTGTAGCCAGTGGAGGAGCCAAGTTAGGAGGAGATGTTGATACCATAGGCAGAGTATTACTAAATGGTAACGCATTTGAAGATGATTCTGCCATCCTGGATTTCTTCAATGTATCGGGCTATAGTAGTAATCATTTTGTTTCCTGTGCCAGCGATTGGACTCTAAAGCTCAAGGCTCGTGCCCAGGCTGCTAATGAGGGACACCTATGGTTAGAAGCCGGCCAGAATACCAAGATTAAGGTTCATGGCAACGGTTCAAACATAGAAATGATAGCCAGCACTGGCACAAACACCAGTACTTGGACATTTTATGCTAATGGTTCATTAAAGTTCCCAGATAATACAGTACAGACTACAGCATTTGTATTTGGTACGGCTCCTCTAAGCTCTACATCTACAGGCACAGCAGGGACACTGGCCTATGATGCAAGTTACCTATATGTTTGTACTGGAACTAACAGCTGGCAAAGAGTTGGTTGGGATTCTACACCTTGGTAAATATTAATAGGATAATAAAATGGCACTAAGTTTTCCACCAAACCCATCCCCAGGCGATACATATTCGGCGCCCAATGGGTACACCTATACATGGGACGGCACTAAATGGTATGTTAGTTCCGGTGGTTCTGGCGGCGGTGGTGGCGGAGCTGGTGCGCTTGCTGTTGAAAAAGATGGCGTAGTAGTAAACTCAAGTGCTACTTCTTTAGATTTTATTGGTAGCTTTTTTACAGTTACCAGTAGCTTAAGTAATGCCCTTATAGAAATTGTGCCAGTAGCCGCAACTACTTCATCTGCTGGCTTTGTAAAGATAGGTAGCGGAGTTAGTGTTAGTGCTGACGGGACCATCAGCGTACGAGAAGGCCTACAATATTGGGCTGAAGGTTATTCTATTGTTGTTAGTACTGAGTCAGCTATTGTTAGTTTTTTCCCAAGCGCCAGTCAGCCTAACATAGATGCAGTATTTGGAACAAAAGGCAGCGGAGCAACTATAGGATCTACTGGCGGCAATAAGCGCGGTGAATATGCCACTGACTGGCAAAAAGTTAGAGGACAAAATGATCAAGTTGCCAGCGGCGACTATGCTGTTATCAGCGGAGGCAGCTTTAACAGGGCTACAGGTTTACACAGCATAGTTATTGGCGGTAATTTAAATTACAGCACCAGTAGCTACAGTGTTGTATTAGGTGGTTCAAGAGGAACTACTCGAGGAATTATTGGTAGTGTAGTAACACCTGGATTTGCCACAGGCGGGTTACAGGGTGAGCCAGGAGCAATGCAAACAGCTATGTTTGTGCTTGGTGGTTACACTGACAGCACAACTCCAATTAGATTAAGCACCAATGGCAGTAACTTGCCAAGCTCAAGTAATCAAATTTTAGCCGGAGCTAACAGTTCTATGTGGTTTAAAGGAACTGTAATGGCCAGAGATACTACTAATGCCGATACTGTGGTATGGTCATTCGAAGGCCTAATGCGTCAAGGAACAGATACTTCAACTACAGATTTTTATCCGCCAGGCGTTCTTCCTGTTGTCACAAAAGTTACAGCCACAAGCACAGCCACTGACAGTTGGGATGTATCATTGGATATAGATAACATAACTGGTTGTTTAATTGTAGAAGCTACAGGTTCCGCATCAAATCAATTACGTTGGGCAGGCAAGGTTGAAACATTAGAAATTACGGATGTAACATAATGAGAGCTACAGAAATTATAAGAGGTGTTATAGATTTGATTGACAAAGTAGAGTGCGGTCAAGTACCTCAAGAAACACCTGCTACAGTAACTATGACGCCTCCATTGCCTGGCTTTGCTGAAATATTCACAATGTTAAGCACACAATCTGCTCCAGAAGAACCATCTTCTGCAATGTATGATAACAGTCCAGATCCTCTTGTAAAAGATCATCATGCAGTTTCTACAATGGCTGGACTAAGCGATGTAAAACATCCACACGATCTACGTGGAAAAGACCAGCCACTATTTCCAATAAACAGAGTTAGACCAGGAGAGTAACATTGACTATCCTGGTTCAAAGTTTTCTTAACAGTGGTACAAAGTTAGCTACAACAGCCACCACCGCTACCACTGTAATGCAACTAAAATCTCTGATAAATTCTGCAGAAGGTGTCAGTACGACAACTATGCAGTTCTATATTATTCACGACTCTACAACGTCCACAGCATTAACTAATAATGCCAGCACATTAGGGTCATATGGGATTACTACAAGCACAGTTATCTATAGTTCTAATACTATTTCAACTGTAACAAATAAAGTAGATAGACAAGTGGCAAAATTAGAATTAGCCCAACTTCGTAGGAAAGCCGCAGGCAATACATCTGCTACATACTATAGATCTTTTAATATATATGATATAGATTTGTTAGCAGACAAGTACACCAGTAACACTACTACAATTAGAACTACTGCTACCCTTGCTGTACATCGTCCTTGGGTAAATGCTCCGACACTGTTTACTTCTAATTTGGTTTTAAACTTAGATCCAGAAAGTAGCAGTAGCTACCCAGGCAGTGGTACAACTTGGTTTGACATAGCAGGTACAGCACAGAATCTTGCATTGGTAGGAAGTCCTACATTTACCAATACTACACCTAAATACTTTACCTTCAACGGTACTACACAGCGAGCTACGGGTTCAGATACTGGGGTGATTGCATCTACTGCTTATACTAAATCTGCATGGTTCTATTTAAACGGATATCAAGACAACAACATATTCAGCGGAGATGGACACTTTATCTATATGGGTCCACAGGCTAACATAGATAGAAAGATATACTGCGGACATTCCAATTGGGGCAGTTTTACAGCTTTCCCATCAGTGAGCACTATTAATCTTAATACTTGGTATAATGTTACACTAACATTTAGCACTACAAATGGTATGGCGCTATATATTAATGGCGTATTAGATGCAACTTATACCGCACAAAAAACAGCACATCCTGGAACTGGTTCAGTAAGTGTAGGAGCCTACGTTGCAGGTAATCTTTTAAATGGTAGAGTAGGTAAAGTCCTTGCCTACAACACTGAATTAACAGCCGCGCAGGTTCTGCAAAACTTTAACGCTACTAAAGCAATTTACGGTGTCTAATGCCTGTCAATAGATATGACAATTCAACAAACTATGAACATCCACAAGAGAGCAATCTTTTAAATGTTCATAAGGCCATGCAGTATAATGTGCTTGGAGAGCCTATTCTCCGAACAACATTAGGTCCTACTGCTTCGGATGCTTTTGGTCGTTTTAGAATCAGTCAACCTTTCACACTTTTTGATACCTTCCATCGTTATGAAGATACTGGCAAGAGTAGTATCTATACCACAGGCACTAACAGCACCAGCACCTTTGATGCCAACAGCGGTATAGTTGTTATGAGCATTAATACAGCATCTGGTCATGCTGTATATAGAGAAACTAATAGAGTATTTTCTTATCAACCGGGAAAAAGTCTACTGATACAAAAGTCATTTTGTATGGGCATTGCTAAACCAGGACTGAGACAAAGAATAGGATACTTTGATTCTAATAACGGAATTTTTCTTGAACGCAATGGAACAGAAATAGCCTTTGTTCTAAGATCGTCTTCGGTTAATGGAACCCCTGTTGAGAATAGAGTATTAAAACAAGATTGGAATATAACGCCATTAGATGGCACAGGTGCAGATAAAATAGTTCTGGATTTAAGCCTGTCTCAAATATTTTATGCCAGTATAGAATGGTTAGGTGTAGGTTCGGTTCAATGCGGATTTGTTATCAATAGTCAATTTATACCTTGCCATGTATTCCACTATGCTAACATGCCGGGCAGCACCAGTACCTACATGACTACTGCCTGTTTGCCCGTTCGCTCTGAAATTGAAAATACTACTGCTACTACTTCAACAAGTTTTCTAAAAGAAATTTGCACTTCTGTGATTTCAGAAGGGGGTTATGAATTACGAGGAAGACCTTTGAGTGTAGGGCATGCCCTAAATTCACCTTATAGGTTAGGTTCAATAAACACACTTTATCCTGTGCTCAGTATCCGTTTAAAATCAAATAGAATGAGCGGAATTGTTCTGCCTAAAAACTTCAGTCTTGCTCCAATAACTGCGGCTAATTATAGATATGTTCTGCTGTCGGGCGCTATAACTTCTGGTGGAGGTTGGCAAAGTGCGGGAGATAATAGTTCTGTCGAATATAATATGACAGCCACATCTTTAACTAACGGCATTATATTAGAAACAGGCTACATATTAGCCACAAATCAGAGTTCTATAAGTCCTGCTCTACAAGACTATCCTTTTGCCTTTCAACTTGAACGAAACAGTTTTACAGGACTGAGATACGAATTTGTTTTAGCAGTATCTACTACAGCACAGAATCCAGATGTTGTAGCATCTTTTAATTGGGAAGAAGTAACATGAAAAAACTATTATTAACAGCATTATTAGCCATATCACTACCTGCTATGGCACAAAAAACACCACAGGGTGTAACATACGACGCAAAGATTATTCGTGTCAATGACGGCGATACAGTAGTCATTGCCGCACCATTTCTACCAGCGCCACTTAAGCCTGAACTGGCAGTCAGAGTCTATGGAGTAGACACTCCAGAAAAAGGTTTTAGAGCACAATGCCCCAGTGAAGACCAACGAGGCCAGGCTGCTACAGCATTTACAAAAAATGCAGTTGCAACCACACAAAAGCATCAGGTCATTCTTTATGGATGGGATAAATTTGGTGGCCGTGTACTTGGTGATATTATTCTAAACGGTCAAAGTCTAAGACAAGGATTAATCGCTAACGGCTTTGCAAGGGAGTATTTTGGTGAAGCAAAGACTTCTTGGTGCAATTAAAAGTACCTGGGAATGTCTATTATATGGCATGGCCATGTACGGATATGCTATGACAGGAATGTATTGGGACCCCGACAAAGATGAAAATAACAGACCTTCTTGAAGATATTGTTCCAGAAAAGGAACAGACTGTTAGAGATTTTATAAAATGGGCCAGCGAAAAGCTTGACCTTAAAGGCCCCTTACCGGATATAGAATTCAGCCAAGACACAGATTTAGCACAAGACGGGCATCATACTGGTTCTTATAATCATGATCAAAGAAAACTTTGGGTTTACGCAAAAAATAGGAATCTTGTAGATATTTTTAGAACTGTAGCCCATGAACTTGTTCATGTCAAACAACACGAGTTAGGTACTGTTAACAGTAGCGGGCCGGGTAGTCCTGTTGAAGTTGAAGCAGATAAGATTGCAGGGTATCTAATGAAAATATGGTTGATAGATAATAGAGATACTATTCAATAAAAAAGGGTCCTAAGGACCCTTTTTATATAATATGGGCTATGCCGTAATTATTATTTTTTGTTAGCACCCATGTTTACAAAACCGTACATTTTTTCAGCGGTTTCAAGAACTTTATCAAGTCCTGGGAATTCAGGCATACCAACAGTAGTAACGATCTGACCATTCTTCTCGTCACGCTTGGCTGACATTTCCCAACCTTGGAATTTAACCATATATTCGCTTTGAACAAGATCCTTGGCCATACCAAGAATCTCTGTGCGAATTTCATAGCCGTTCTTACTGAACTTTACTTCGGGCATCTTAGGTGTATCGAAATTTGACATTTACTTCTCCTTTATGTGTGTATGTCTATTTTAGGCTTTTTTATTAACCTGGGCAGTCCAAGCATCCCAGCCAGCTCTAAACCAATCAATTTGATAAGGATTAAAGAGCTTTTCTACTTTAGTTTCCATCATTTCACGGCCAACAGTTGTAAAAACTGTAGTACCAGTCTTGATAGAAACGTGAAGAAATTCTGTTTGAGCATCGACATAGTCAGTCCATGCGTCTTTGAGATTAGGGTTTGTAATGTATTTGTTAATAAACTGTTTCTTGCCGTTCTGAATAGCATCAACAGTTAATTCAGGAATATTAAACATACTGCTTCTCCTTGTGTGTGTTTAAGTATAAAGCTATTTACAATAATGTACAAGCCTTATTGGCATTTTTTATTAAACTTTTCAGGATAGTTTAATTGTTCCCATTCTTCGTCTGTTACAGGCCACCAGTTCATGGATGCACCTCCCATCCTTCTTCTTGCCAGCGTCTTAGCATAGAGTATATATCAAACCAGCTCATTCTTTCTACCCGTCATTAAAGCCGCGGCTTCTTTATGCTTGCCCATGCGAGACAAAATAAGAGCTGACCTTGCTTGGCCAAAAGCTTCAAGGTAAGTCCAGATGTAATTTAGAATTTTTTTCATATTTGATTCCCCGTTTGTTTTAATGTATACTCTCTTGTGTAATGCTCAACATCTGCGGCATTGAGGGGGTGCTTACTGATGATAAAGCGTTCGAGATCGCTTTGATATGAGTTGATTTTAAAAAATCTTTTTAAAAATTTGAACATGTGTGTACCTTTCTATGTGAATAAAAACTAATGGTTTCTACTGAGTATTTATTGCACTGCAACATTGTACACTTGTTTTTGTGAAAATAACATAGTAAAATAAAATAAATATAACCAAAGGATACTATTGTGAAACGCAATACTAAATCATTGCTGGAAGAGCTTAATTCTATTGCCATTAAGAAAGAAACTGAATCGGTAATAGAAAGCAGAGCTACCCATATTATTGATAGTGCCGTTAATTTGATTAACACTATCCGGGAAAATTTTGATCCCGAAGCCGCATATGAATTGGAAAGGCGTCTATTAAATTCCATTAAAGCTGGAGATTCTTCAAAGTTTGTTAGAGGTATAAGAAAACTTCGCGATAGTAAAGAAACAGCCAAAGGTCTAAAATTAATAGAAGGGGACTTGAAAGATGATGATTAATGAAGGCGGAAATATTGTCCCCAATGCTCAACCAATTACAAGAGCCGATTTTCCCAAAGCCATAGAAGTTTTAAAGTCCATACTCCCACCTAACATAGAACTTTTACCAATTGGCAGTGCAGGTAAAAAGGATGTTAGCAGTGATATTGACACCCTAATTGATGCTGAAGAATTAATGGCTGCATATCCGCAGGCTAAAGACCTAAAGTCTGCAAGACAGGCCTTAGAAGCTGACGTAAAATCTAAGGGTTACTTTGCGGCAAGGTCTGGAGTAAGTGTTCACATAGGCGTTCCAGTTGGGGACATAGTTGTTCAAGCAGATATTATGGCTGTTGATAAGGCTAAATCCGCCGCACCGTTGCATACACACGATTACACAGACTCTACAATGAAGGGCGGTACCCTTCATGCCATGTGGGCTGACCTTGCAAACATGAGTGGTACACCTGAACATCAAAGCTTGATGATGAGCCCATATAAGGGTTTAGTAGACAGAACTACTAAAGAACTTGTTACAGCAGACAAAGACGAGATTGCCAGCATTATTATTGGCCCAGGAGCTACAGCCAAAGACATGGGAAATCCAAAAGCTGTACTAAATGCTTTACAAAAGTTTCCTGAAAAGTATAAAGCTATTAAACAGAAATATTTTCCAGAGCCAGGTACCAACGAATGGTATAGAAACTGGTTAAATGCATTAAAGGGCTAAAATACCCTATTTTTTCCATATTGGCTAAATATTAGCACGATGATTCCGAAGAGGAATCCGCATATTTAGGAGAAATAAAATGGCGGGAATTAGTCGAGTTCATGGCTCAAGCGTTGCATACAGCGGCCATAACAATAACTTCGAAGGCGTTGCCTTACGTGATTTCACAATTACATTCTGGAGCGGTGATGTTGAAGCCGCAGGTAGCTCTGCTCTAACCAACGACGTTGGTGATGCTGGTGGTGCTCTTGATGCTATCTTCCGTGTTGCTACTGGTCAGATCGGTACAGTTGCTCGTATCGGCGAACTAAACACAACAACACGTACACTACGTTTCAGCATGGAAGCTCTTGGCGACAGCTCATTAAGCCAAGCTACACTTGGTATGGGTACCGACAATGCTGGTACAAACGGTTATGGTGCTACAATGGCGGCAGCTCTACAGAGCCGCATCCAGGCACTTGGTACAGTTAACGGCGTTGCTCTAAGCTCTGCTACAGTAGCCGCTTTCACATTCTAATATAAAACTTAGAACGAGACAAGGGAGTTTTTTAACTCCCTTTTCTTTTGGCCATAAATATCGTAAAGTAGGTATATTATGGAAACCATCGAAATACGAACTCTCATTGACATCACAAACTCGGGCGCACGTCGCCCTAATCAAGGATCTGCTAAAGAAGTAGAACAATACAAAAACTGGACAACCCTTAATCAGTGTTTAGGTATACGTAGTAACATTGAATACGACGAACTTCCTACAACAGAAACTTTAGATATAAAAGACTTAGGGTTTGGTACCAAATACAAAGGCAAACATAAAGTTTGGGTATGGCGCTTTAGACCAGACCGAACTGGTGCCTATAGCAATGATAAAGATAATATAGGAACATTATTGCAAGATCTTGATAATGTACCCGTTATTAAAAATTTGGATGAAACGGTAAATATAGAAACTGCGGTATTTGATATATCTAATTCCGCCACTAAAAATACAATTGTTAGGCTCGTCTCAGGCAACTCATAGGCTCTTATTAACACAAACAACTAAAGGAGTTTAGGTATGTCTGGACCTACCAGTATTGAAAAAGAAAATTTAGAAGCGCACGTAGAATTGTGCGCTCAAAGATACGAGGCTTTAGAACAGCGTATGACTGCTGTTGAAGCTAAGTTAAGCACATTACAAAACACTGTTGAAGCCAGTGCCTTAAACACTATCAAGGTTCTTATCGGAACAGCCGGTACAGTTATTGTAGGACTGTTAGGAACCCTTGGTGTCATTATTACCAAATTACCAACATAATGAGAGCTAAAGAATTTATTGTTTCTGAAAGATCAGGTAGCTTGGCTAATATGATAAGGCAGGCTGTAACTTCTCAGCAGGGTAAACAAATGGGGCAACCTGCACCTAAAGACACCAATCAATTAAAGACTGGAATTAATCCTCAATCATCTGTTGGTAGTGTATCTCCTTCACAGGCCAGTGCTGTGCAACAGCCCGGCGGCGGCACACAAACTCCTCAAGATGGAACTACAACAACAGCGCCCCAAGCAAAGAAGCCGGGCATTGTAGGTAGCTTTATTAAGGGCGTCACAGGCGGCCAAGCAAGCTCATTAGGAAGCCTTGCTAAGATGGGCGCGGCAAAAGTTGCAGGTGGCGCAGGCTTAGGATCTGTGCAATCTCAAATAGACCAAAACCGTATTGACAAAGAAGTTGGCATGGGCAACGAACCTGAACAAGTTGATACAAGAGATTTAATGACCACTCTAAAGCCAGGTACACAATTAGATCATCCAGAATTAGGCAAACTTAAAATCAATAAGATTACTCCTCAAGGTGTAGAAATTGATGCCAGCCAAAGTCCAGAATTAGGCATGGGCAAGATTACGTTAGATCTAAAATCTTTAGCACAGAAAAAGGTATGAAAATCCACCAACTACTAACTCATGGTGTTATATTAACTAACGAAGAACAGGCCTTCGTTAATTCTCATCCGGCTAAAATTGAAATAGATCAACTTGTAGAACGTCCAAGAGTTATTGCTCACAACTTGGTACGTAAAGGTGTTTATGAAATAAGTAGTGATAATAAACATCTTGTAAGGCAAAATGAAAGCCGTAGATAAAGAATTATTCAATAAGGTTGAAAATGTAGCTAAAACTGTCCTTAATGATTTAAGGAAGAAAGGCTACGTTGTGCCTACAAAAGTTGATAACAATGTCATCGACTTTGACGGTTTCAAAGTGGGTAAAGATATTGAAAATACTTACTATATTGTAAATCAAAGACACGATATTACAATTAGATATATAAACTTGCCGCAAACTGCCGCTCTGTTAGCAAACAGATTAGCATTAGGCAAGGGCGTTGATAACGCTATCCTAAACGACGATAGGACCTATGGATTTAGGCAATTTGATATGCAACGTTATAAGCAAAGCATGTCAAAAGTCAAAAAAGATTTTGATCAATTTACTGTGTTTGAAACTCGCTATCAGATAGCCGAAGCTCAAGCAAAGAACTGTAAAAGACGCATAGCCGATGCTTTCGAAAAACTAAGAAGGCTTAGATAAATAAAAGCATCTAACTTTTTGGAACTACCCATGAAGACCAACGATTTTAATAAACCGCTAACATCACACCAACTGAATGAAAATATGTACAAGAAGTTTGGTGTAAAAATGAATTTTGAAAAGTATACTCGCGAAGAGCTCGAGGATTATAGAAACTTGCTCAGAACAAGAATCTTCCAACATGAGCAGAAAAGAGGCTTCAACGAATTACTTGCCGATGATTCATATCAAAAAGACAAGTATCTTGTAGGACTGCTTAATACAAAGATTAAAGAAATTGTAGGCGAGTCTGTTTTAACAGAAAAAGCTTTAAGCGTAAAACAACAACAGGCTGCAGGTGTTGCCCTAAAGGCCAAGAGAGAAGGTAAGAAATTAAAAGGGAAAGGAGCTGCCGCCCAAATGTCAAAAATGTCCACATCCGAATTAGAAAAATTTGCAGGTACAAAACACAAGGGCCTGCCAGAGAAAAAGAAAAAAGTTAAAGAAGATATTACAAGTCTTGCAGAATTAGCTCAACTTCATGCTCTTGAATATATGAAAGCTCATCGTTCAGGCAAGTTAGATCATGCTATGCATCATAAGTCACAGTGTGAAGCCTGCGGTGGCAAATTACATCATGGTCCAATGGGCGAAGTATATCATACACATACAGGTGTACAAGAAGGTATGCCTTACGCAGTAACAGAAGGTGGTATGGTAGCACAAGCGGCTCCTGCACAGGCAATGGCGCCTGCAATGGCAGAAGCTAAGAAGCCACTTAAGGGCGGTCAGAAAAAATTAGACGTAGATAAAGACGGCGACATCGAAGGTGACGACCTTGCTGATCTACGTGCTGGAAAAAAGGTAAAAGAAGATATGAAAACAGGTGACTCTTATACAACTCACAAAGGCGGCACAGTTACAAAAACCAAAACTGGCCTAAAACACAAAGCTGGTGCGGGTCACTATGGTGGCGGTGCTAAGGATGTAGATCCTGATGTAGGAAAAGATGCTCCTCCAGAGGCTAAGAAAAAGTCTAAGGTAAAAGAAAATCTTCAGTTAGCCCAGACTGCTCGTTTACATTTCCTACGTGAGGATGAAGAAGAAAAGGCAAAGACCATTACAGCTGGTACTGACATGGTCAATGACTTTACAACATGGATGACACGTATTGGCCAGTATCAAACAAAGTCTATGATTGAACTTGCTGATGCGATTCGTCAAGAGTTTGGCCAAATGGAAAGCGAAGCATTCAAGCAGGCTGTAGCTCCGGCACTCGAGCAAGCTCTACAAAGCTTGACACAAACAAGAGAAACAATTTCTACAGCGGTTGCTACTTTAGCCAGCGGCGGTACACCAACACCGATGGGTGAGCCAGGTATGGAACCAGCTATGCCAGCTGAGCCAGGTATGGAACCAGATGCTGGTATGCCTCCAGAGGATGAGTTTGGTGCGGCAGATGCGGCAGCAGGTGGCGCTGAGCCCGCCGGTCGTGAACAACGCGAAGCACGTGAGTTATTCAACAGAAAGCTCAACGAAGCACATTCTTTACTACGCTCACTATCAAGATGAGATTATTCGAAGTAGAGGACCATTTCGGTACTGATATCGTAATGGTCCTTCGTAACCTTGCAGGCAGAGCCGATTCTGGTAAGAGCTCAAAAGATAAATCTTCTGTAGTTCTTACCTACGATGCTCTTTCTAATGTTATGAAGAATATGGGTTACGGTGAAATTAACTATGACTCATTTCAAAAGATGTATGATGCACATCCAGATCTAAAAAGCATAGTTCAAAATTTTGACGGCGATAAGGTTGTGCTGAATACAGACGTCAAACCACAAGATCAAAATGAGCCAACAGAAGTCCCCCCAGGACCTTCCGTTGATCAAATGGCAAGTTCAGCGGTTGCAAAAGGTTTACAATGATGTTAATATAGTTGTATAATTACAACTATGATGATCAAACCTCCTCAATACATTGAACGCTTTCAATACAAAAACTGTAAACAAGTAAATCAAAACGGCAAGAGAGTATACGTTACGCCAGACGGCGAAAGCCTACCCAGTGTGACTACAATTTTAAGTGCGACCAAGGATATGACGCACTTAAATGAATGGAAAAAACGTATAGGTGAAGAAAAAGCCGCTCAAATTACCCGTGAAGCCGCAGGCGTTGGTACAGCTATGCACGCCAATCTTGAACGCTTTATTGCAGGTATAGAAAGACAGCCAGGCAATAACCTCGTACACGTTCAAGCCAACAAAATGGCAGATATCATTATTGAGCAGGGTCTTGCCAAGGTCAATGAAGTTTGGGCCATGGAGCAAAGTTTATACTTCCCTGGCTTGTACAGCGGTACAACCGACTTAGTAGGAGTCTATGACGGCGAACCTGCTGTCATGGATTATAAACAAACAAATAAGCCTAAGAAAAGCGAATGGATTGAAGATTATAGGTTACAACTTGTAGCTTACATTATGGCACATAATGAAGTTTACGGTACAAATATTAGGCGAGGAATCGTCTTTATGTGCTCAAGAGACCTACAATATCAGCAATTTGAGCTAAAACCTGATGATTTTAATCAGTATCAGGATCTGTGGTTAGACAAAGTAGAAGAATACTACAACACCAAAGCTTAAACAGCCAAAGACACAGATAAATATCCTAAACAGGGATATTTCTATGGCTGTCATTCAGATTTCCAAAATTCAAGTACGCAGAGGCAAGACCCTCGAAGAAGGGGGCATGCCACAGTTAGCCAGCGGCGAAATTGGCTGGTCAGTCGACGAACAACGTTTGTTTATTGGAAATGGTAGCATAGCGGAAGGTGCACCGGCAATTGGCAATACAGAAATTCTTACCCAATTTAGCACAGCTACCATTAATCTTTTTGACAGTATCTATGTGTATCAAGACGGAGTTGTTGTCAGCGGAACTGGCACTAATTTTCCTATAGAAAGAAGTTTACAGGAACGCTTAGATGAAAGAGTAAGCGTTAAGTCTTTTGGTGCTGTAGGTAATGGAAGCATTGACGACACCGAAGCCATTAGACGAGCTATTAATCAACACTACGTTCAGAATAGCGCACAAGGATATAAGAAAGAAATATTCTTTCCAGCAGGAAACTATATTGTATCAGATACAATATATTTGCCGCCCAATATAAAAATTGTTGGTGAAGGGTCTTCTAATACAATTATTAGGGCCACAGGCACAAACAACATCTCAATTTTTAGAACAAGAAGTTTGACTTCTGTAGTCAGTGGCACAACATTTGTTGCACAGCCTGCACAAAGCGATATTGTTTCTAATGTTATAATTGACGGTATTGGTTTTGAATACCGACCAACAAACAGTCTTACCGCAACTGCCAATCAATTACTATACTTAGACCAAGCGTCTAATACTGTTGTAAAAAATTGTAGTTTTATAGGTACATGGACATTAGGTCAATTGGTATCTACAGGTTATGCTGGTATTATTGCTACAGGTACATCTTTTAGCCAAGATATTAAATTAGAGAATTTACATTTCAGTGGAATGAGCAATGCTATTTCTCTTTCAGGCGATGTCAATAACATTTCTATTTTAAGCAATAAGTTAACTACCTTACGTCATGGAATTGCGTCAGGCTTAATCACTGGCAATAGTGGACCTAATAAAATTAAGGCAGAAGGCAATGTATTTCATTACATAGATAGAGAAGGTATTGTTGTACATAGAGCTTCTTTAAATACTCTTACCTCAACAGCATTTATTAGCAAAGATAATATCTTTGTCAACGTAGGCAGTGGCGGCACAAATGATCAAATTCAATCATATCCTATAATTAATTTTAATTCTTGCACAGATTGTGTTTCAGTAAATGACACTTTCCAAAGATTAGATTATCTACAAACTGCTACGACTGTTCAACCTTTAGTTGCAGGTGTTGTAGCAGAGATTCAGTTCAATGAAAAACGTGTTGCTATAAGTGCGGCAAATACTACTACTTTGGCTGTAATTCCTTATAGCAATACGATGACAGGTTTAGTTGTAAACTATGTTTTAGAGAAAGGTAGTAACAGACAACGAAAAGGATCATTCATAGTCAATCTGGGTCCGGCTGGGGTAACCTATACTGATAACTATAACTATGTTGGCGCAAGCACTATTGAAGATCTTCAATTGCAAGCTGAACTAAGAGATTCTAATTCTGATTCAACAAATGATGCTATTGTTCTTAAGACATATCAACAATCAGACTTAACTCAAGGAAACATTTCATTCTCAATTAACTATCAGACATAATATGTTCGACCAAGACCAAGAAACCCGACTTACAGTCTGGAGTGACTTTAGGAAAAAATTAGAACGGTCTGGGAACCCTTATAAGAAGGTGGCTGAATTTTGGAGTTCGCCACCTTTCGTTCCCTATAACAATCAGATTGATCCATATAACCCAAGATCGTGGCCAACACCTTGGGAAATTATTGTAAGGAACAAGTATGATGATTATACCAAAGCCATTATGATGGCTTGGACATTGGTATACACGGAAAGGTTTAAAAATTCTACCATTTATATCAATACATATGTAGACACAGCCGATAACATGTCGTATAATTGTGTGGTTATTGATGACTCTAAGGTCTTAAACTATAAAGATAATGAAGTATTTGAGACTGGAAATTTACCACCTTCGTTTAGACTTGAAAATCTGGTTGAGATTAAGAGACCCAAATAAATATCTTCCTAATACGAAGTCACAGGCCAGCCCCGGCCATCAATAACCAGTCAGGAAAAAATATGATAACAGTAGTTAAGCGCAACGGCGAAAAAGTTCCATTAGATTTAAGTAAAATACAGAGACAGGTAGCAAATGCATGTAGGGGTATTGAGGGCGTAAGCCAATCGATGATAGAAATCAAAGCCCAGATTGAATTGCATGATGGAATTTCAACACGAACCATTGACGAACTACTGCTCAAAGCCATGGTTGATCTAATCGACGAATCTGAAAACAGCGAGATCAACAATGTCAATTATCAATATGTTGCTGGACGTCAACGACTGTCCATGCTAAGAAAAGAAGTTTACGGCGAATATGATCCTCCAAGTCTCTATTCTATTGTAAAGAAAAATGTTGAAGAAGGAATGTATACCAGCGAATTGTTAGAATGGTATTCTGAAGACGAGTGGAACATCATTGACCTGTTTATCGAACATGGGAAAGATGAAGATTATACCTATGCGGCTATTGCACAATTATGCGAAAAATATCTTGTCCAGAATCGAGCTACAGGTAAAATTTATGAAACACCTCAGGTTCGTTATGCTGTTGCCGCCGCTACTGCCTTTCATGCCGAACCAAAAGATAAAAGGCTAAAATATGTCAAAGAATACTACGAGTGTGCTTCAGAGGGCCATTTTACTCTCGCTACTCCTGTGCTTGCTGGTCTTGGAACTACTACTAAGCAATTTAGTAGCTGTGTTCTTATTAGTAGCGATGATACCCTTGATAGTATCTTCGCCTCCGGAGAAATGATGGCCAAGTATGCCAGTAAACGTGCTGGCATTGGTTTAGAGATTGGTCGTATTCGTCCTTTAGGTGCTCCTATCCGTAACGGTGAAATTAAGCATACAGGATTGGTACCATTTATGAAAAAATGGTTTGCTGACCTTCGCTCTTGTTCACAAGGCGGTATTCGTAATGCGTCATGCACCGTTACATTCCCCATTTGGCACGCTCAGTTCGAAGACCTTATTGTATTAAAGAACAATCAAGGCACTGAAGAAACTCGTGTGCGTCAAATGGACTATAGTGTTGTAGTTAATGCTATGTTCTGGCGTCGTTACAAGAACGGTGAAGATATCACCTTGTTCGACCCTCATGATGTCCCTGATCTTTACGAAGCATATTACAGAAGCTCTGAGGAGTTTGAAAGGCTATACCTAAAGTATGAGCAAGATAAGACAAAGAAGAAAAAAGTTGTATCGGCGGATGAGATATTCAAAAATGGAATTCTTAAAGAGCGCACTGATACTGGGCGCATCTATCTTGTCAATGTCGACAACGTCATCAATCAAGGTCCGTTTGACACAACAACTGATCCCATATATCAATCAAACCTATGCCAGGAGATACTTCTACCCACCCGTCCTTTCCAAAGAATTGAAGATCCAGAGGGACGAATTGCTCTTTGTACTCTTGGGTCAATAAATTGGGGCGCTTTCAAGAACCCGCAGGATATGAAAAAGGCCTGCCGTATTCTTGTTCGTTCATTAAGTAACCTGTTACAGTATCAAGACTTCTTAAGTATTCAAAGCGAATTAGCAAATAAAGATTTCGAGCCTCTTGGCGTTGGCATTACAAACCTTGCCTACTGGCATGCAAAGAGAAGCTTGAAGTACGGTGAAGAGGATAGTCTTGCTGAAGTAAAGCGTTGGATGGAACACCAAGCTTACTATCTGACAGAGTCAAGTGTAGATTTAGCCGAAGAGCGCGGCGCCTGCGAACGTAGCCAACATACTTGGTACGGTCGTGGTGTGTTTCCTTGGGAGCGTCGCAATTCTGGCGTAAATGAATTAACTGACTTTACACCTTCTATGGATTGGGAATCTCTAAGAAGCAGATTGTTGCGCTATGGAATTCGCAACGCTACACTCATGGCGATTGCTCCAGTTGAGTCCAGTTCTGTGGTATTAAATTCCACTAATGGAATCGAAATGCCTATGGAGCTAATTTCTGTTAAGGAGAGCAAGGCTGGCAGTTTTGTTCAAGTCGTCCCCGAATATAAGAGATTAAAGAATCGATATGAGCTTATGTGGGATCAAAAAGATTGTGTTGGCTATCTAAAGACAGCCGCAGTTCTTGCCGCATACATTGATCAAAGCATTAGCACAAACACTTTCTATAATCCGGCTTATTTTGAAAATGCCAAAGTACCAGGCACACTTATTGCTAAGAATTTGATGTTGGCCTATAGATGGGGCATCAAGACTATCTACTATAGTCTAATCAATAAGGTTGGTGCCAAGGCAGATGTAACTAATACGAATTTAACCACACAGGTTAATGGCATCAACGGCCATGCCATTAATGCGGCAGACAATGCCATAATTTATCAAGACTTGGAAGATTCATGTGAATCCTGTAAGTTGTAAACTATAAGTTTCCTGTAAACTATAATAAATAAGTTTGCAGGAGACCTATATGAATTATCAGAGAATATACAATACATTGGTAAGGAGAGGACAGAATAGAATATTAGAAGGATATAGTGAAAATCATCATATTGTTCCAAGATGCCTTGGCGGAACTGATGAAGCAACTAACTTAGTATCACTAACACCAGAAGAACATTATCTATGTCATCTGCTATTAGTCAAAATACATCCTAACAATATACAAATGGTCAAAGCCGCTATGTTTATGACGTCGTCCAACAACAATGTAAAAAGAAATAATAAGGCATACGGGTGGTTGAAAAGACAATACTCGGATTATATGAGAGGCCCTAATAATCCGTCTAAATTAAACGAGGTTTGGAATAAAGGCAAAACAGGCTATAAGATTAAATCAAATTTTTCAGAAGAATTCAAAAAACAAATATCTGAAAGAATGAAATCTAAAAATCCTATAGCAGGTGTAAAACCTTGGAATCATCCGAGGGCAACTGATTATTCTAAATCTGTTTGGAAACAAGCAGACAAAATTTATAAAGTATGGACAAATAATGATAAGCCGTCGTATTGTAAACTCTATACATTAGTAAACAATAAATGTTACACTGATGATTCAAAAGTTATTGGTCCGTATATGAATATGGTAAAGTATTTTAGAAAAGGATGGATTCCTTTACAAGATATAGAATGGAATAAAAATAATGAGCAAAGCACAATATAACTTACAGAAACAGACAAATTATCTAAAGCGTAAAATGTTTTTGGATCCAGAAGGTCCTGTGACAGTTCAAAGATTTGAAGAAGTCAAATATCCTAAGATTGCTAAGTTTGAAGAATTGGCACGTGGATTCTTTTGGGTCCCTGAAGAAATTAGTCTTACTAAAGATAAAATTGACCATAAGGAAGCTACAGATGCTATCAAGCATATCTTTACTTCTAATCTACTGCGTCAAACAGCATTAGACAGTATTCAAGGCCGGGCGCCATCACAGGTTTTTAGTCCAGTAATCAGCATCCCAGAACTTGAAGCTCTTGTTAGCAATTGGAGTTTCTTTGAAACAAACATTCACTCTAAGAGCTATAGTCACATCATTAGAAACGTCTACGGTGTTCCTAAGGAAGAATTCAATAGAATTCATGACACTAAAGAAATCGTAGACATGGCAAGTAGTGTGGGCAACTATTATGATAAACTACATGTGTTGAATTGTAATAAAGAAGCAGGATTCCATGTTGATGAACAGGACCATATTCGAGCAATTTGGTTAGCACTTAACGCCAGTTATGCTCTTGAAGCACTTCGCTTTATGGTTAGCTTTGCTACAAGCCTTGCGATGGTTGAGAATAAAATTTATATTGGTAACGGAAACATCATTGCTCTTATTCTTCAAGACGAACTGTTACATACAGAATGGACAGCTTGGTTGATAAACAATGTTGTCAAGGAAGATGAGCGTTTTGCCAAAGCCAAAGTAGATTGCGAAGCCGAAGTATACGAACTGTATATGAATGTTATCGCCGAAGAAAAGGATTGGGCAGACTATCTGTTCAGCAAAGGTGTTGTTATTGGCTTGAATGCTAACATTCTAAAAGATTTTGTTGACTATACTGCCTTTACAAGACTTAAAGAAATTGGAATCAAGTATTTGGGCGAACATCCAAAGACAAGCCCTATTCCTTGGTTCAATAAACATGTTAATATTAACAAAAAGCAAACAGCACTCCAGGAAAACGAAAGCACCAATTATGTAATTGGAGTTATGAGTGATAAGGTGTTGTTAGAAGAATTACCAGATCTATGAGGAAAATATGAAAGCTATTGTATGGAGTAAAGATCCTTGCCCCTATTGCGAGCAGGCTAAAAATTTGCTAACTCTTAAGGGCATTGAATATGAAGAAAGAAATATCACACACGGTACGTGGACCAGAGAACAATTAATGGAAGCTGTTCCTAACGCTCGCACAGTTCCACAGATTTTTTTAGATGGGCAATTAATCGGCGGATTCAATGAGTTGAGGGCCCATCTAAATGGATAACGAAAATAAGAAAGAAGATACAATTACAATTCATATCGGTGACGATATATTGGAGTTGCCAACGTTAGACATCAGCACTATGGCGTCGAGCACTTATAATCCTACCTATGATTATACTCAAAATTATCCGAGCATAAACATAACTTCTGCTCCCAATACCGGCGGTCTATATACGATTCCGACAT
>JACCDU011296820.1_pt1 | contig 58593 bp, 85 predicted proteins | sample 7446081 | NCBI WGS metagenome assembly JACCDU01 (sample SAMN15323447, study PRJNA562643) | freshwater metagenome | isolation source: river surface water | place: USA:Blue River Watershed | collected 2017-08-17 | reverse complement strand
TCCAGAAAACCCTACAGCTTAGTCGGGCTTTGCTTTCTTCACAAGCGGTATCACCTCAGCCCATGCTTGCAGATGCACCACTTCGTTTGCTAACGTGAGGCAGTAGCTATACATACCGTCGATGTGTGAAAAGAAGATGACTTCATTGTCCATCGAAGGCACCATCACATAGCTACGTGGTCGTGCTTTGTACAGTTCACGGATAGGTAGCTGCTCATAGTCTTGAATGTCAATCTCGCTTAGCATGTTTCATTTCCTTTTCTATGTCACGTTGAAGGGCCACACCACCATCAATGTAGCCTTGATTGTACTGCTGTGCATCAAAGCTTGTGTCAGGTTGAAACATCTTCGATGCTGGCAACCCTCGGAATCCATGAGCATGACCTACGTTGTATGCAATAGTCTTCATTCATCCCTCACCTTCACCAATGCATCAGCAATCTTGTATGCATAGCGGCTAAGCTCTAGCGGGTCTGACACAGCAGCACCGCTGGCAAGCACACCCTTGATGATCTCAAGGCTGAACGTGTCACGCAGGGTCGGCTCAGCCTTCTCAGCGAATGAGGGACGACCTCGGCTACGTGTTGCCTTGTCGGGAGTCGTTGACGTTTCATGCAAAGTGTTGTCGTTCATTTGTTTTTCGCTTTCAAAGTAGTTGATGGTGTGCCGTAGCCGTTACCGTAGCCGTTACCGTAGCCGTTGCCGTTGCCGTTGCCGTTGCCGTCACCGTAGCCGTTACCGTAGCCGTTGCCGTCACCGTTACCGTTGCCGTTGCCGTTGCCGTCACCGTAGCCGTTACCGTAGCCGTTGCCGTCACCGTCACCGTTGCCGTCACCGTAGTCGTTACCGTAGCCGTCACCGTTGCCGTCACCGTAGCCGTTGCCGTTGCCAACAGGTTTAAACATCACAGACCCCAATCATCCGCAACAGCAACACAGAACACTTCAGAGCCTTCAGGGATGTCAACACCCTGCGACATAGGTTTAATTGTCACTTTGTTGCTCTTGGGGTTGGCGATAACACCGTCGAAGCCTATGCTTTCCCAACGGAGCACCCAAACAGCACGGCTAAGTTTGATGCGTCCATTCTCACGGACAACATCACCTGCGAAAATCCAGCCACGGTCAACAACAACTACAGCACGAGTGCCTGTTGGCGGAGGTGGTGTTGTGATGCTGTCGGCACGGACATAGACAACATCATTGATGTAGACTTGATTGATTGATGCAGAAGTAATCATACTTTTCCTTTGTAAAAGATGTGGTTGTTGATGGTGCCTACCTTGTCCAGCGCCTTACGCCAGACTGGCCTCACCTTCTTTGTGTGGTAGTGGGTTGCACCACCTGTGATGTCATCGAGCACACCTGTCATAGCTTGTGACGCTACGGTGTAGGCTGTGTTGATGTTGCCTGTGATGGGTTTGTTGCGACCCTTTGCGGTGTTAGCCCAGCTAAATTGTTTACGTTGGTATACAACTTCACATACTGTTTTGTCCTGTTGCTTGGCCCTGTTCAATGTGACCAGTGCCACAGCCTGCATACCTTCAACACCCTCACCACGTGCTTCATGGTAGATGTTCTTCAGCATGCACAGGGTGTCATTGACCTGTGCCACAGACGGTGCAGGAGCATGCTCACATGATGCTGTAGACAGCAGCAAAGCACCACAGAACACGGCGATGGGGATGTGTCGGGTCAGTGTCATACGCCTTGCTCTTCAGCCATTAGCGCCGCCCACTTCAGCCACATGTAACGCATGCCTTGCACTTCATGGTTGTATTTGTATAGTTTGTCGCCATACTTCTTGAACAGGGCTGAACTACCTGTGTCACAACCCATAGCTTTCAGACCATCCATGACACGGCGGCGAAGCAGTGCTGACTCACCACTGTAAGCATACCCTGTCATCTTGACGATGGCCTCATCAACAGCACAGCATGAGAACTTTTTTTTGCCTCGTCTTTCTTCAAAGCGTGACTCAGCAGCCAAGCAATGATCGGCAGCGTAGTGCAGCACTTCGGCAATGGTGTATTGTTTCGTTGTCATAACGGTGCATCCTCATGGTTGTTGGGGCTGAACGGTGGACGCTTATGTCCACTGTCGAGTGGGTTAGGGAAGGCAGGGAAGGGCCATGTCATTGTCGTGTCCTCACATCAATGAAATCACGGGCATCTTCCATTGTAGGCACAGCCATCACATTGAATGTGTCACCGAAAGGGTATTGAACGTAGCACACAATGGTGCTGGTATCAACCTGTGCTTTATAACCAAACCCTTTCAGGTACAGGGCTATGCTGTACGCCTCCATCTGCTTACTGAAATTGTCCATACTCATACCTTTCATAAGATCTGATCTTGCTGTCTCGGTTGCTACGCTTCTCAACAAACTTGACCCTTGTGTCACGTTCAGTCAGTGCCATGCACAGGGTGGTGAGGTCACAGTCTTCTTCCAAATAAGCATAGTCGCCACGTTGGTAGCTGTAACGTGTAATCTTGTCGGCAATGCCGAGGTTGACTAGCACATCACGGCGTACCTTTCCCCAGCCATGACCGGGGTCGCTGTACATTGTGATGGTGAATGTTTTCTCTGTCATATCAGGCCACCATAGCGTTGTTGTTGATGGTCAAGCCTTCGCAGGTCACTGACACGATGGTGTCTTTGTTGACGCTACGATAACCCTGTGCCACGTTGTCATAGACAACCAAGTATTTGTCTGTGTCAACTGTGCTGACGCCACCCCTGAGGTGCTTTATGACACCTGTTCTGCCATTCAAGACACGAGCTGTGCCATCTTTTTTGATGAAGGACACGGTGATGAATTTGCCCTTGCTTTGGGCGATGAAGTCTGCGATTTTCATGATGTTTTCCTATGGAAGAGACTCAACAGTGAGTCAGTAACGCTACTGTGGGTCAATAGCGTTACAAAGCGCTGTCAGGGCTTGTTCATTTCATACGCAAGGTCATGTCCACCATTGCGACCTATCCAACCCTGTCCAATCCATCCCCATTGGCTTTGTTCAATGTTGATTTGATTTTCACCCCATCGGATGATAATGAATGTGCCACCCTGTGCAACAGCTTTACGGATGGTGGATTTGATGGTGACAATAGAGGGTTTGTTGGTGAAGTCTCGTTCGATGATCATTTTGTTTGCTCCTCAGCAAGTTGTTTGCATATGATTGTGACAGCCTTCTTTGCATCTTTGCGGGTGCTGAAGGATTCTTTGAGGGTTTGCACCACAACACCATCAACCCGTTTGGTGATGATGCCATAGCACTTGCCAGCTTTCACTTTAGTGTAGCTGTGCCAGATGGTGTTGGCTTTGGCGATGTGCATCAGTGTGATGCCACAGAATAGATTTCAGCATGCTCGACAATGACGGTGTCTCTGATAGCACCATAGACCACCAGAGGGAGGTCTAGTTTGATGTGATGTGACACGCCACCACCGTATTTGACACGGGACAGAGTGACGATGCCCTGTACAGGGAAGTCACCTAGATAACGTGCCGACACTTTGAGGTTTTCAAGATTCCATTGCATGGCTTTGTTTCCTTTCAGGAGTTGGTTTGAAACAACACAATCAATGATTGTGTTGTCAGAAACCAGCACCGTCTAATGGCGACCCCGCCACCACAGTGCTGTTCTCATGCATATTTTCAGTGCCATATGCTAGAGCACCCGCACAATTTACGCCTGTACAGTGACGCTGGTCAATAGACGCATTCACACTACGCCCGACACCAGAAAACAATTGTTAAAGAACCCGGTCTTGCGACCCCGCCCCTACGATGAAGGGCTTTTGTTTTGTTGTTGACGCTATTATTTGATCAACGAACAAATAAAGTCAAGAACTATTTTGTCGGTGTTGTTTTGTTGCAACATGGCAAACTGAACAGACAACCTAAGCGCCTCCGCCCCTATTGAGACAACCCACCATCACGTGGCTGTTCGCATTCTCAGAGACTCAAACACTCTGCAAAGGACTGTTGTTATTATGCAACAGCCCTTCACGGATGGTTCGTTATCTCGCCAGTGTTCTCCGTTCACTGTAGAGCTTTCGCCCCTTGTACATCAGCGCATGATCGTAGCAAGCAAGCCATTCAAGCGCATCCGCCCTTGTAAGACTATAGTGTTTCTTTTTAAAGCCTACACCGATGACAGTATAACCGAATAGTTTACAAAATAGTTGGTATATTTCACGCTTGAGCATGTACAGGGCCAGCGCAAAGCTAACAAATGAGACAATCAATAACATGGCTCGCTCCAATTAAAAAGGCTTGACGTGGTCTTGCATAGCACGGCGTTGACGTGGTGCATGTTCGGGGATATGCACTGGTGGAGTGACTAGCAAAGTTTGGATTGTCTCCACCGATAAACCAGTTTTCTCTGCTATCTGTTCAACTGATAGCATGCACTCTTCAAAATAGTAGATGATGTTCTTTTGTGTCATGGTTGACCCTTGGTTGACCCTAGGAAAGTCTAGGCCATAGAGGGCTATTCGAACCCTCTACAGTCTAATCTTTGCTCAGCCTTTACTGATACGGATAACCTTCCTCATCTTTGCACCATGTGCAGGGTATGCAATGACGTTCACGCCCTTGTTCCAGCATGCACGGCAACCGCTACATTTGCCACCATGTTCATATGCACGGCAAAGTGTCATGCTATCGGTGGCATCCTCTGACGTGGGGACAATGACAGACCCGTGCAAACCATCAATGTATTCACCGTTAACGCTATCGCTTGAAAAGCGAACCATCACGTTAGGCAAAGCCTGCATTGATGCCAGCACTTGACGAAACTTAGGGAACTTATGCATACGAGTGGGCAACCAGTGTGACACCCAAGGCGTACGCTGCATCACTTCAAGCATTTTTTCAGCCAGACCCAATGCGAACATGTCGCCACTGTCAAACCAGCGGAAAAACCTGTCATTCTGCAACTGTGCCACCATAGCATCAACCCAGTCGATACACTCCCAGTCTGTGCGGTTGTGCAGACGTGGTGCCTTGACGTTGGGGTAATTGTAGTTGCCTGTGGTGGCGTAGCATCCTTTACATGCGTCAACCAAGACACCGGGTGATGCAATCGAGCCGGGACAGGTGTCAATGGCTTGAAGACTCCACGAACGGATGCCGTCGAGCTTAGATGTTACGGAAATACGGGGTTGTGCTGTGAATGTCATGGTGTTTACCTTCGGTAAGTGACAGCGGGAATCGCCGTCGATGGGTTGAATTGTACAGACCTTCGATTGTCCCTGTCAAGTGCAGGGTTATTTGACAGCCTTCAACGCAACGAAGTTGCCACGCTTATACACAGTTGCAACGTCGTAGCATGCTGCCCACTCAACAGCTTCGCCGAATGTGAAAGTGTAATGGCGCTTGGTGAAGCCTTGACCGATGACACAGAAGCCGAAGGCTTTTTTGAGCAGCAAGACGATTTCACGCTGCATCATGTACAGGGCTGTGATGAAAGAAACGATGGTGATGGCGGCATAAATCATGGTGTTTACCTTCGGTAAGTTGCGACAGCACCGTTGCTGTCTGGCCTCAATTATGCCGACTTCACAATGGCCATGTCAACTGTGGGGATATATGTCCTTGATCGGTGTGGGGTCTTTGCTGCTGTGAAGGTCGATGTTTTCTCACGTGCGCTATTTCAAGGCGAGGCAGGCTTGTATGTGATGCACAGGTCTATATAGCTCTGTGTTATATACCGCCTTGATGTTATGCATCACCTGCTTAAAAAACAGGCACTAATCTGTCCCCAATTATTTTAGATCACCGATATTCGATCAGTTGCAAAGCATAGCTAAGTTGTTGATTTTATTGGAGTTTTTTATCACTGGGTCAAACTGCAAAGCCTACATTGTTCCACCAGTGGCTAGACTGTAAGCCTTTTGTTTTCTGGTGACGACTCAGGCTTTGCTAGGGGCAGGCGTGGGCCAGCCGGGGGTAGGGCGCTATATGTATACGGTGAAGACCACAGAAGGGGTTTTTTAGCCTGTTAACCACAACACAATTTGCACCATCCCCTATGTACAATACAGCCCACACACGGTCTATAACGGGGCTACAGCGCGTTAACGCTGCTCGGTTAATACCAATTGATCTTCTTCGGCTTGTATGACCTCAAACATTGGATGAGTCTCTACACGGATCTGTCTCATCTGTATTGCTCTGATCTTATGAACATAGCGTTGAAGTTTTTCCTGACGTGCTCTTACTCCGTTCTGAAGAGATGGACCAAGTTCGTTGATTTCATCTTCTGTCCACATGCTTTGTTGTTTGGTCAGGTGTTTGTCGTAGTATGATTCAAGATACAGCAATCTATCTTCAACGGTTGTTAGTATTCGATTACTCAATGCAGAGTTACATTCACTACAACACGGTACTGTTGCTGCAGGAATACCGAATCGTTTACGTTGACTATACGGCATAGAGTCAATAACGCTAACTGGAGGGACGTGATCAAGACCATCAGCAGGGTCGTTACAATAAAAACAATAGTATCCTTCAGCAGTGTAGTGCCTAGTATACTTATGTTGATGCAATGAGAGAAGTAAAGCTCTTGATTTAGATTGTTTAGACATGAAAGTGTTCCTTTACCTAAGTTATAAGAATATAGGCTTACAAGTAGCTTACATCACCCCCTACAGGACCACCAAAGCCTTTCCAGCAACACAGCCTATGCCGCTGCAGAAAATCGACCATGAAGACTTCTACTTACCCTAGTGCTGTACAGTCTGATTTATGTATTAGTAATGGACTGCTGCAACGTAACAAAAGCAACAATACCTGCTCTATTTTACTACAATGCAGTCCTTAGCATTACATTATGTTGTTCCTACACCACACAATGAAATATATCGCTTGACAGGATTTTTGAGATTGGTATAACATTGGGGTGACGGGGTGACGGGGCTATGTAGACTATGTAGATGCTGCAGTGAGCAGAGATGACATAGAGTACATAAGTTTGATAGTGTCTGTGTTGAAATTCTTATAGACAAACATTAAACGCTAAACACAGTCTATGTTGAACTATAAAGACGGTAGCGCAAAATCGACTGTGAAGATGTCATCTGTTGATTGTTTATTTTCTTTTCTTCTATTTGTTTACTTTGTTGCTCTATAGCGGTATACTGTCTACACAACCAGCCAGTGCCGCTACAGTAGGCAGTCTGTGTTGAATCTATACAGAGCAAAGCGATGAAGCAAAATAGACAAACAGTGATAGATTTTTTGTTAAACCAAAAAGCATTGTTGCTAACGAAAGAACAAGTAGAAGCTAAAGGACTACTGAATAGTCCGCCTTATTCGTATGCTGCAAAGATCTATATTGGTCTACACAGAGGAAGCTTAGACAATGTATATGTTCCTCATTCAGATGTTTATTATGTTAGAGCTTCTGTTGAAAAGCACACAGGCTACTACTTCCCGTTAGACAATGTTGAAGAAGCGATGAGAGCTAACGGATGGCGTGATAGACGCAACGCATGGAGATATTGATATGGCTATTCCAGAACGAGTGAAGACACAGATGAAGAAGGCAGGCTTGAGCGCTGTCAACAAACCAAAAGCAACACCGGACCATCCAACTAAGTCGCACGTTGTCATGGCTAACGAAGGCTCTGAGTACAAGCTGATTCGTTTCGGACAGGCTGGTGTCAAAGGTAGTCCTGAAGGAACGAAGCGCAACGAAGCCTTCAAAGCCCGACACGCTGCTAACATCGCTAAAGGAAAGATGTCGGCTGCAGCATGGGCTGATAAAGTTAAGTGGTGAGTTGTTTACAAACAATGCTATAACATATGTACATTGCTCAATTCCTCATCTGCATAGCACAATGGTGTGTTGTGCTGGAGTATGAGCATTATGTTATGTACAAAGACAAACAACGCTGTGAAGCTGCAGCGACTGAGAAGATTGAAGAGTTGGTTGCTTTGTTGAAAGACAAAGACGTTGAAGCTGTGGCGGTTCGTTGTGTAGACAAAAGCAACAGCAGTGTTTGAGGCAATGCCTCGTTTAAAGGAAGATGACAATGGCTACAAGTAAGACAGACGCACAGAAGGTTGCTGAGTTGCGTAAGCAAGCAATGGATAAGTCGTTGCCTCAAGAGGTTCGTGACATGGCTGACAAGAAGGCCAATGCCATTGAGGGTAAGTCTGTTGAGAAAGCTACAGGTATGAAGCTGGCTAAGGGTGGTGCTGTCAAAGCTGCTCCTAAGAAGCCTGCTGGTAAGCCTATGATGTATGGTGGTGCTATGGGTAAAGCTGCTGACAAGACCATGATGGCTAAGGGTGGCTCTGTCAAGAAAGCGAAGAAGTAATCATGGCTACAAAGAAAGCATTCAAACCATGCGAAGGCTGCTCCAGCCCTGCCAAGTGCAAGGCTGCTGGCAAGTGTATGTCCAAAGAAGGCAAGGGTGGTAAGCCTGTTATTGCCATTATGGTTGGTGTTGGCAAGCCAACAAAGGCTAAGAAGAAATGAAGCCGGGTCTGTACGCAAATATCAACGCTAAGCAAGAGCGCATCAAAGCTGGTAGCGGCGAGAAGATGCGCAAGCCCGGTAGCAAAGGTGCTCCCACTGCCGAAGCCTTCAAAGCGTCTGCGAAGACAGCGAAGATGGCAAAGGGCGGTGATGTTGCTAAGCAGCAGGCCAAGGTTGCCAAAGTGATGGGTGAGTTCAAAGAAGGCACCCTGCATAGTGGCAAAGGTGGTAAGGTTGTTAAAGACCCAAAGCAAGCCATTGCAATTAGCTTGTCAGAAGCTGGCGTTAAACCTAAGAAGAAGAAGTAATGTCGATCACACATTACCCTCCAGCAATTGAAACACCATATGAGCTTTTGGTTGCTCAGGGTAAGGTGACTGGTGTTACAAACGTCAACATCTATGGTACTCAGAGTGCTGTAGGTGCTACATTCATTCCTATCTGGGAAAACGCTACAGCTTACACCTACCCTGCATCAGCCATTCAGATGACGCTGTATAGCTCATCTGCGTCTGATACAGCAGTGTCTGTTCGTATTGACGGACTGAACAGTTTGTATGCGCCAATCTCTGAGGTTATTGTATTGACCAATGGCACCACTGGTGTCACCACCGTCAATAGCTTTCTGCGTATCAACTCCATGAATGTGTTGATGTCCAGTAGCAATAATCCTGTTGGCACTCTATATCTTAGCAACGCAGCAAAGACTGTGACGTATGCTCAGATTGCCATCGGCACTGGTCGTACTCAAATGACAGTTTATACGGTTCCTGCAGGTTACACTTTTCACCTTGAACGGGTTGGTGCGTATACCTCTGCTGGTCCGAACAAGACAACCTATTACAGAGCTACCACTATCTCACCAACAGGCATTGTTAGTCAAGTGCTGACTACACCGTTTGTTGAGTCTTACACTGTGGATAGGGTTGTTCCTCGTCCCTATCCTGAAAAAACTGACATTCAATATCAAGCATCGTCAGATGCAACTTCTTATGTGTCTATTCAGGTTGAAGGCTATTTGGTGAAGAATGTCCTATGACAACAAAGAACACAACCGTTGGTTTAGAACTAACAACGTCTTCACAGGACGTATACACTGTACCATCTCAGTTTGTTGCTGAGATTGAAAGCATTGTCATCTCAAATAAGACAGGCTCTACAACAACCTTCACTGTCCAGTGGTTTTCAGCAAAGAACAGTGCAACATATCCGTTGTTCTTCACAACCAACATTGATCCCTATGCCACCGTTCAGATGACGTGGCCGTTGTTCTTGGATGCTGGAGACAAGGTGAAGGCTTTGGCTGCAGTCAATAGCGCCATCACCGTTTCTGTTAAGTCTACAGAAACATATCAACCTAAACAATTCTAATATGGCTAAAGAACTTACAGATCAACATAAGCGTTTCCTTGAGGTGTTGTTTGCCGATGCTGGTGGCAACATCAGCACTGCTATGCGTATGGCAGGCTTCTCTGAAGGCTATAGCCGTCGAAGCCTCACCAACTATCTCAAAGAAGAGATTATTGAGGCTACACAGCTTTACATTGCTATGGCAGCACCAAAGGCTGCGGTGGCTATGATCAATGCCATTGATGATCCTACAGAGCTTGGGTTGAAAGAGAAGATGTCTGCCGCTAAAGACTTGCTTGACCGTGCTGGTTTGGTTAAGACTGAGAAGGTGCAGGTTGAAAGCACTGGTGGCATTATGGTGTTGCCTGCTAAGGAAAGTGCTGATGACTGAATCGTTCGATTTTGGCTTAGGCACCTTTATATTGCCACAGCCTGAGTCAAAGGTTGAATATGTTAAGATACCTAGACTGTCTCGTACTATACCATTTGGGTACGTTGTTGACAGCGAAGACGATGGATGGCTCCAACCTGTAGCGCTTGAGCTTGATGCTCTTGAAAAAGCTAAGAAATATTTGAAGCAGTATAGCTCTAGGCAGGTGGCGGCATGGCTCACCACTGTCACTGGTAGAGAGATAAGCCATGTCGGTCTATTGAAACGTATAAAGAATGAACAGTCCCACAAACGCAAATCCTCTACTTATCGAAAGCTTGCCGAAGGGTACGAAAAAGCCCTCAAGAAAGCGCAAGAGTACGAAGAAAGAACCGGAACAAAAGACGGAAGCTTCTTCAATAGTGATCGATACATCAAACTTAGCGAGTCATTCACCACAGGCACCGATTGAAATTGTGCAGCCTGTACGTGACAATGTCATTTTCAGGCCCAACCCCGGTCCTCAGACCAACTTCCTAGCCGCTTCAGAGCGTGAAGTGCTGTACGGTGGTGCCGCTGGTGGTGGTAAAAGCTATGCCATTCTTGCAGATCCGTTACGCTACATTGCACATCCACAGTTTTCTGGGTTGATTCTTCGTCACACTACAGAGGAATTGCGAGAACTCATTTGGAAATCGCAGGAGATGTACCCAAAAATCTACCCCGGCATCAAGTGGTCGGAGCGTAAGATGCAATGGCAGCATCCAAGCGGTGGTAAATTGTGGATGTCCTACCTTGACCGTGACGAAGATGTGATGCGTTACCAAGGTTTGTCGTTCTCCTACATCGCTTGGGACGAATTGACACAGTGGCCTACGCCATTTGCGTACAACTATATGCGTTCTCGTCTGCGCACAGCCGCGCCAGACCTACCTGTGTTCATGAGAGCCACCACTAACCCCGGTGGTCCCGGCCATCAATGGGTCAGGAAGATGTTCATTGTGCCTGCAGCACCCGGTAAAAGCTTCTGGGCTACCGATGTTGAGACAGGAGAGACGCTGGTTTATCCTAAAGGACACAGCAAAGAGGGGCAACCGCTGTTCAAGCGCAAGTTTATCTCTGCAAAGCTTGCTGACAACCCCTATTTGGCTGAGTCAGGTGACTACGAAACCATGTTGTTGTCTCTACCAGAGCACCAACGTAAGCAATTGCTTGAGGGAAACTGGGATATTGCAGAAGGCGCAGCGTTTTCCGAGTTCAACAGGGCCATTCACGTGGTGGAACCCTTCAGTATTCCCAGTAGCTGGCCCAGATTCAGAGCTTGTGACTACGGATATGGAAGCTACAGCGCTGTGTTGTGGTTTGCTGTAGCGCCCGATGACAGTTTGGTGGTCTATCGTGAGCTTTATGTTAGCAAAGTGCTGGCAGAAGACCTTGCAGTGATGATATTGAACGCTGAAGACGGTGAAAAGATACGCTATGGTGTGCTAGATAGCTCATGCTGGCACAAACGTGGTGATACTGGTCCTTCTATTGCTGAACGAATGATTATGAAGGGGTGCCGCTGGCGTCCTGCTGACCGTTCTGCTGGTAGCCGCATCGCAGGCAAGAACGAAATACACCGCCGTCTGCAGATTGATGGCATGACGGAACAGCCACGTATGGTTTTCTTCAACACCTGTACGCAAATTATTGCTGATCTTCCTACGCTACCGATTGATAAGACAAACATGGAAGATATTAACACAAAAGTCAGCAATGACCACACCTATGACGCATTGCGTTATGGTGTAATGTCGCGGCCTCGTAGCGGTTTGTTTGATTACAATCCGTTGACACATAACTCTGGTATGCCTGTGGCTTGTAATACTTTTGGATATTAAATGACTCTGACTAAAGTTTGTTTCAAGTGTAATGAAGAAAAATCCTTATCGTGTTTTCATAAACATTCTGGGATGAAAGACGGTCATCTCAATAAATGTACAGGTTGTTCCTGCTGCATGGAATGTACGCAAGAACAATAAAAACATGGATGTTTATTTTGGAGTATGATGATTTGATGGCGCTTGGCTATTAAGCCACCACATGTTATACCTTAACTAATTTACGGAACCACTTATGGCACTTATTGATAAACCCTCTACAGACAAAACACTGGCTTTGGATGACTCTCCGAAGAATGAAGACGACTTTCAAGCTGGTGGTCTGATCAGCTTCATTGAAAAACGATACAGTAAAGCCGAAGAGTCTCGACGCACTGACGAAGATCGTTGGCTCAGAGCCTATCGTAACTATCGCGGCTTGTATGGTCCCGATGTCAAGTTCACCGAAACCGAAAAGAGTCGTGTGTTTGTGAAGGTGACGAAGACTAAAACGCTTGCTGCGTATGGTCAGATCACTGATGTGTTGTTTGCCAACAACAAGTTCCCTCTCAGTATTGATCCTTCTGTGTTGCCTGAAGGTGTGGCCGATGCTGTTCATTTCGATCCTAAGAATGCTGGTGCTTCTGCACCATCCATTCCGTTCGGTGAAGAAGGCGCTGCTTCCATCGGCAACGACTTCGACTTGGATAAGCTTGAAGAAATGCTTGGTAGCCTCAAGGAAGATCTGAAGGACATTCCCGGTCTGAAGATGGGTGCTGGTCAAACCCCATCGTCTGTGACATTCTATCCCGCTATGGTGGCGGCTAAGAAGATGGAGAAGAAGATTCACGACCAGCTTGAAGAGAGCGGTGCTAGTAAGCATCTCCGTGCTTCAGCCTTCGAGATGGCTCTGTTCGGTACGGGTGTGATGAAGGGACCATTCGCTGTCAACAAGGAATATCCAAACTGGACAGAAGACGGTACGTACAAGCCAACAATCAAAACCATTCCAGAAGCATCACATGTTTCTATTTGGAACTTCTATTGGGACCCTGACTCGAACAATACAGAAGATTGCCAGTATGTGATTGAGCGTCACAAGATGTCGCGTACACAGTTACGTGCTCTGAAGCGCCGTCCTCATTTCCGTAAGAACGTTATTGATCAACTCATCGAACAGGGCGAAACATACGTCAAGAAATACTGGGAAGATGACTTGCGAGACTATGCTCCTAACTTCGGTGTTGATCGCTTTGAAGTGTTGGAGTATTGGGGCAATGTTGACATTGATTTGTTGGAAGAGAACGATGTCACCATCCCTGACGATTTCAAAGATGGCGATGAGTTGCAGGCAAACATCTGGTATTGCAACGGTAAAATTATTCGTCTGGTACTGAACCCTTTCAAGCCTGCAAAGATTCCTTATTACGCTGTTCCGTATGAACTCAATCCGTACAGCTTGGCTGGTGTTGGTATTGCAGAAAACATGGACGATACACAGACGCTCATGAACGGCTTCATGCGTATGGCAGTAGACAACGCTGTGTTGTCGGGCAACCTTGTCTTTGAAGTTGATGAAACCAACCTTGTTCCCGGTCAAGACATGTCGGTCTATCCCGGTAAAGTGTTTCGCCGCCAAGGTGGTGCCCCCGGTCAGGCTTTGTTTGGTACAAAGTTTCCTAACGTGTCTCAGGAAAACCTGCAGTTGTTTGACAAAGCTCGACAGCTTGCTGATGAGTCCACTGGTATGCCATCGTTTGCTCATGGTCAAACTGGCGTGAGCGGTGTTGGTCGTACAGCCTCTGGTATTTCTATGCTGATGAATGCCGCTGGTGGTTCCATCAAGACTGTCATCAAGAACGTCGATGACTATTTGATTTCACCACTCGGTAAAGCCTTCTTCAATTTTAATATGCAATTTGATTACGATCCTGAAATCAAAGGTGACTTGGAAGTGAATGCTCGTGGTACTGAATCGTTGATGGCAACTGAAGTGCGCTCACAACGACTGATGCAGTTCTTGCAGATTGTTAGTAACCCAGCATTGATGCCTTTCGCCAAGATGCCTTACATCATCCGTGAGATTGCTAAGTCGATGGATTTGGATCAAGACAAGGTCACTAACAATATGGAAGAAGCTGCACGACAAGCTGCACTGATGCAACCGTCTGCACCGCCTGCTGGTGCCCCTGCTGAGGGTGCTCCACCTGTGCCGGGTGCTGGTGTAGCTGACATGACTGGTGGCGGTGCTGGCAACATCGGTGTTGGTGCTGCTCCTGTACCGGGCGAACAAGGCTTTGCTGGCAACACAGGCGCTGCTCAAATGCCACAACCTCCACAGGCTGCTTAAAATGTACTATGTATACATTCATAGAAAAGCTAGTACCGGAGAAGTCTTTTACGTAGGTAAGGGGTATGGTGACAGAGCTTATTCTAAGCGTGGGCGTAGTAAGCGGTGGCAGCATGTCGTTAATAAACATGGTTACATTGTTGACGTAGTTGTTAAAGATATTCAAGAGTGGTATGCTTTTGAGTTAGAAATTGAAATGATCCTACTCTACGGTAGGAAAGACAAAGGTAATGGTACATTGATAAATATGACAGACGGTGGTGAGGGTGTCAGTGGTAGACGTTGTACAGAGGAAACTCGTCAAAAGATTTCAACGTCACATAAGGGTAAGACTATATCGCAAGATACACGTAAGAAACTATCATTGATAAACACAGGACAGTTTCGTTCGGAAGAACATCGGTGTAATATAGGAAAGTCTACTAAAAGTAGATGGGCGAATGATTCCTATAAGGAGAAAATAAAGGAATCTAAACGACACTTGATGAAGCCTGTTATTCGGAGTGATGGTGTGGTTTTTGAATCAGCCGCTGATGCTTCACATTCCATGTCTGTATTAGCCTCACACATCACTGAGGTTTGTCATGGTAAACGTAAAACAGCGTATGGATATGTATGGAAATTTTATGAATAACAAGCCCTTTCTCAAGGCTCTATCTTCTCTAGTAAGTAACCATCTAACTTGGTCGGCCTTTCAGGAGAAGCTTGACTACGACATTGAACAACAACAACGTAAATTGGAACAGGCATGTGATATGTCTGATGTGTTCAAGGCACAAGGTGCTATTGCTGCATTGCGTCAGCTAAAGTATTTGAAAGAAGAGATCAATCATGCGGGATGAAATGAATAGGTTGTTTGCCGAAGGAGGCATGTTGCAGCAAGGCGGAACAGTTGATCCTGTTTCCGGTAATGAAGTACCACCGGGTGCTATGGCTGAGGAAGTACGCGATGACATTCCTGCACAGCTTAGTGAGGGTGAATTTGTCTTTCCCGCTGATGTAGTACGTTTCATTGGGTTGGCTACTTTGATGAAGATGCGTGACAAAGCCAAGATGGGCCTGAAGAGAATGGAAGAGATTGGTCAGATGGGTAATGCTGATGAGGTTGAAAACCCCGAAGCTACACATAGTGGTGAAGATGAGATGGATGACGAAACCTTCTCGGCTGAGATTGATTCAATCATGAACGAAGAGGATTGATATGGTTACTACGGTTGAAGACCTTTATCGTGAAGTCTTGAAAAGAGAACCAGATCCTGAAGGTTTGAAAAACTGGACATCCGTATTTGGTTCTAGTGTCAATGCTAAAGAATATAACCAATTCTTGGTTGCTGCACAACCTGAACTTGAATATCGAAACCTTTCAAGACCTTCTTACAAGGAAGAGCCTAGCGTTGAAAAGCTCAAGCGACAAATTCTTTCTCAGGGTACTACAGATAAGTGGGGCGGTGAAGGATTTGGTTCAGCAGAAAAGAATGCTGAAGACATGGCTAAGCGACTTGCTGAGTCTGGCATCACAGACATTCGTCAGTTTGGTGTTCGTGAAAAAGTTATTCCCGGTGAACCTCAGTATAACGAACAAGGCAACATTGACTATGTCACTGCAGACTCTGTAGTAAAAGAATACTACAACAAAGAAACAGGTGAACCAGTTCAGGCTTCCTATGATAAAGCGGGTGGTGATGTATGGAGTGGTACATTCGCTGGTAAAGGTTCAACATCATATGGTGTTCAGTTCACACAAGACGGTCTTCCTGTGTTCTATACAACGTATGGTGGATCAAGTAATAGCTTAGTCAACCTGATCGGTGACAATAAGCTTTTGAACATTGCAGCCAATGTTGCTGCTTCTTATTTTGGTGGTCCTGCTGGCGTTGCCGCTCTGCAAGCAGCTATGGGTAAAGACATAGGTGATATTGCTAAGTCAGCAGCATTGAGTTATGTTGGCGGTCAAGTCGCTGGTGGTGTATCTAGCACTCAGAGTATTATCGATACACTAGGTCAGACTGGTGCAAACATCGCAGGTAATATGGCTGGCGCTATTGCTACAGGTAAAGATCCTCTTGCTGCTTTGGCGTCTGCGGGTCTTGGTCAAATGGCTGGTGAACAAATAGGACTTACCGGAACTACAGCATCTGTTGTTGGTTCTTCTTTGGTCAACGGTGTCATTGCTGATTTGCAGGGTAAAGATGTAAGTGATGCGATGATTGCTGGTGCTGTGTCTGGTTACTTCAGTGGTGAAAAGAAAATTGATGAATTGAAGAAGGCATCTGACGAAGACATTGCTGGTGGTTTGATTCCAGAGTATGGCAGCAACAATGCTTACGATACGTTCATGCAGGATGCTATGACACCTGAAGCTAAAGCTGCTATCGAAGATCAATTCGGTCTCGGTGTATCTGATGCAGACATTGCTGGTGGTTTAGATCCTACGTATGGTAAAAATGAAACATACGATACGTTCATGCAGGATGCTATGACACCTGAAGCTAAAGCTGCTATCGAAGATCAATTCGGTCTCGGTGATTATCAGATGACCAACGACTATGGTGTAAACGCTGACTACTCTTTGACTGGCGGTGTAACCTTTCCTAAAGAGGGCATAGACACTACTTCTAATCAGTTCGAGGGTTTGCAAATGCCTACATCGTCCAATATCGATAGCATGGGTGGTGGTCAAGGACTGACACTTTCTACACCAGATGGTGTCTTGTCAGAGAGCGGTATCACAGGTAAAGACATTTCGTTCGACCTCGGATCGAAAGACTCGTTCATTAACCAGCCTGCTTTTGATATTAACGGAACAGATGCTACAGAACGTGAAGGTTCTCTTGCTAAAGACAACACATCCAGCGATAAATCTTTCAGTGATGCTTTGAAAACTGGTCTTAAAACTGCGCTTGTTGGTGGCGGAGCCGCCGCTGCTGTCGGTGCTATTAGTGGATTGGGTAGTCGTCCTACCACTCCATCATTAAACTTCAATGAAGATGACATTTATAAAGATGCGCCGTTGAAGGGTTATCACATGAAGAAGGATGAAACTACAGGTAGGTACATTCCTTACATCGGTGACAGAGCACTATTAGCTAAAGGCGGTTTTGTAAGTAAGCGAAAGTAATATACAATACGAATACCAGAGTCTGTGGTGGGCAGACTGGTACTAAACAATACCCACCATCATTGGCTACCTGACTCCGAGACGATAGTGTCTCCTACAGTGCAGCCCCAACTTAAAAGGTAAATATGACTGAAGTAGTCTTGGAACAAAAGAAGCAAGTGGCAGCAGTGTCACCGTTCGGTAAACGCAATGCTAACCGTGAGCGTATCGAACAAGAAGAAGCAGAGCTGAAACAACTGACTGAAAAGAGTGTTGAAAAGTCTGATGCTTCTGAAGACAGCACAGAAGACGACAGCAACTTGTCAGCAGAAGAAAAAAGCTTTAAAAAGCGCTATGGTGATCTTCGTCGCCATTCTCAACAGCAACAACTTGCTTTGCAAAAACAGATCGACGAGCTTCGTACACAACTTACTCAGTCTACCGAGAAACAAATCAAGCTGCCAACAAGCGAAGACGAACTGGCAAAGTGGGCAGAAACATATCCTGATGTTGCAAAGATTGTAGAAACAATTGCAATCAAGAAAGCCAAAGAACAAACAGCTTCTATTGAAGAGCGTTTCAAAGCTTTGGATGAACAGGAAAAACTGACAGCACGAGAGAAAGCCGAACTGGAACTGATGAAGCTTCATCCAGACTTTGACACTATTCGGGATACCGATGACTTCCACAACTGGGCAGACGAGCAACCTAAGTGGGTGCAACAGGCTCTATATGAGAACGATACAGATGCTCGTGCTGCTGCTCGTGCCATTGATCTTTATAAAGTTGATCGCAACATTGCTAAGACAAGGTCGAAGAAGGAAGATGCTTCTGCAGCACAGGGCATCCGTACTCGCAGCGAACGATCTGCACCGAGTGGCAGGGATTCCGAAGGTGTGATGTATGAGTCGCAAGTGGCTAAAATGACTAGCCAGCAGTATGAGGCCAATGAAGCTGCTATCATGGCGGCTATGCAGTCTGGTAAGTTTGTGTACGATTTGAGTGGTAATGCTCGATAATTGTTGACACGGGCTGAAAAAGTCTGGTATAACTTTTAACAGGACGAAAAGGGTAGCTCCCCTGACAGTGCTAACTCACTGCCTAGTCCTTTATTAAATCTAGTTAGGGATTGAAATGAATGATGTTGTTAAGACTTGTCGCGTGTGCGGCGAGACTAAGTTGTTGATTGATTTTGTAAAGCATAAACAAAGCAAAGGTGGTTATAAACATCGATGCAAATCTTGTGAGAAACTGTGGAGACAGGAATATTACAAGAACAATACAGAACACATCACTGCCCGTAATGAGAACTATAGAAAAGAAAACGGGCCGTGGTACAATAAGTCTATTGAACATAGACTGCGATATGTTAGTCAACTCGGTGTAATTAGAGCTAAGAAGAAAAACATTGAGTGGAATTTATCTTTGGAGTTTCTCCTGTTGTTATGGGAGAAGCAACAAGCAATGTGTGCATATTCTGGGGTGCCCCTTACATTTGAGGACAACCATCCGCACACTGTATCTCTGGACAGGCTAGACAGTTCTAAGGGGTACACAGAAGATAATGTGCAGTTCGTCTGTACTATAGTGAATTACATTAAGCAGAGATTTGACGAAGATGTCTTCTTTGATTATTGTAAATTAGTGACGCAATACAGTAAGTGAGCAGACAACCTTGTTGATCTAGCCTACAAACAATAGACCTCTAGAAGTCTTTTGCTTGTACACCTAGAAGATACAGCCCTGTGGACTTTGTTAGCGTATGTTTTATATGTATGCCAATATATCTATAGGAGATTTTAATATGGCTTTCCCTTCAGCACCCGGTTACGGCAATTTGCCAAATGGTAATTTTTCTGCCGTTATTTATAGTAAGAAAGTACAACTCGCGTTTAGGAAATCGTCGGTTGTCGAGGACATCACCAACAACGACTACTTCGGTGAAATCGCTCAGATGGGCGATAGCGTCAAGATCATCAAAGAGCCAGAAGTGTCTGTGCAGTCCTACAAGCGTGGTACTCAAATCACTGCTCAGGATCTGGACGACGAAGACTTCACCTTGGTTATCGATCAGTCGAACTATTTCGCCTTCAAAATCGATGACATCGAAGCTGCTCACTCGCATGTGAACTTCATGCAAATGGCTACTGACCGCGCTGCCTATCGCCTGCGTGACCAGTATGACCAAGACGTGCTGGGCTATCTGTCCGGCTACACACAGTCTGCTCTGCACGGCAACCCTGACACAGCCCGTACCACCATCCCCGGTACTAAAGCTGTCGCAACCGCTGGTGCTGACGAACTGTTGGCTTCTATGAAGCTGAGCCGTCCTAGCTTCGGCAACTTGACTACCGCTGGTAGCGTTGGCGATTCCATTCCTTTGGCTCCCCGTCTGCCCGGTGCAAGCGCACTGCCCACCGCCACTGTGTCGCCTTTGATGGTGATTGCACGTATGGGTCGTTTGCTGGACCAGCAGTTCGTTGACACCCAAGGTCGTTGGTTGGTCGTTGACCCCGTGTTCATCGAGATGTTGAAGGACGAAGACAGCCGTCTGTTGAACGCCGACTTCGGTGGTTCCGGTCTGCAAAACGGTCTGGTCATCAACAACCTGCACGGCTTCCGTGTGTATGTGTCTAACAACACTCCAAAGATTGGCACTGGTCCCGGCACTGCTGGTACTTCTGCTCAGTCCACCAACTTCGGTGTGATTGTTGCTGGTCAAGACGCTGCTGTGGCAACTGCTCAGCAGATCAACAAGACCGAGACTTACCGCGACCCCGACAGCTTTGCTGACATCGTGCGTGGTATGCATCTCTATGGTCGTAAGATCTTGCGCCCAGAAGCCATCGTTACTGCAAAGTACAACGTGGCCTGATGAAACAGGGGAGGCTCAAAAGGCTTCCCCGTTTCTACATCACTTAATAAAGGAAATCTGAAATGGCTAATCTCTCTCAAACCGTTGCAAAGCTGGCCCGTGTGGTCGAAGCTACTGTGACTCTCCCTACCGCCTCTGGCACTGTTGCTGCTTTGTCTCTGCCTGCTAACTGCCTCGTGCTGTCGGCTGGTGTTGTGACCACTACAGCTATCGCTGGCTCCACTGGCTACACCATTGACCTTAGCGTTGACTCGGCTGATGTTGTGTCTGCTCTGGACATCCAAGCCGCTACTGTTGGTGCCATCACCACTGAAGCTGCTGTGCCCGTGGGCGTTGTTGCTGCTAACACACTGGACGTGGTTGCTACCGTCACTGGTACTGCCACCGCTGGTGCTGTGCGTGTGTGGGCTGTCGTGATTGACATGACCGCTCCTATCGCTGCCACAGACGTTGACCGCGATCAACTGGCTTAATAGCTAGGCTATCTATGGGGTGGGTCGTCAAAGGCTCACCCCTTTCTTGCTTATAAAATATGTCAACATACATCTCCTTAACAAATGAATTGCTGCGACGAATTGGTGAAGTCACAATGGACTCTACCGAATTCGATGGTGCCCGAAACGTACAGGCTTTGGCTAAACAAGCAATCAATTCATCTGTTAAAGAGTTGATGCATTCTGCACAGGAATGGCCTTTTGCCTTAGTCACAGGTACTCAGACTCTTGCTACAGATGGTACTGCTGTTTATAGTTTCCCTGCTACTTTCTCTAGCGTTGACTGGGAATCGTTCTATCTGCAAAAGCTTGAATCGGCTGGTAATGAACCACGACGACTTCCTGTAATGTCGTATACACAATACCTTGACACTCGTCGCCCTAACGATGACATGTCTGGTGCTGGTGGTTACGGTGTTCCTGAAGCGGTCTATCAGACTCAAGACGGCAAGTTTGGCATCACCCCTCGTGCTGATCAACCTTACGTCATCGAATACAAATACTGGTTGTTCCCTACAGACTTGTCCGTTGCTACAGACAACTGCATTGTTCCTACTCGTTTTGACAATGTTGTCATTGACGGTGCGATGACTTACATGATGCTCTATCGCTCCAATGAACAAAGTGCTGCCATCCATCGTGATCGTTTTGAACAAGGCATCAGGAACATGCGCCGCTTGTTGATGGATGAGCCATTGACTATGCGCTCAACGATGATTGTTCCGTCACACATTTCACAGCGAGTGATGTAATGGCAGATCGTATCAATGGTTTTATTGTCAACTGCATCGGTGGTTTAGATACTAACAGGGACGTGTTGTCTCAGGGTCGAGAAGCACCGGGATCTGCTACACAGCTTGTCAACTACGAGCCTGCCATTATTGGTGGGTATCGTCGCATCAGTGGCTACTCTAATGTGTACGGTACTGTTGCTGGCACTGGTCCTGTATTGGGTGTAGCTGTTGCTGAAGATGTCAATGATGCCATCTTTGCTTGCCGCAAACCTTCTGTCGGTACTTCTTATTTTTACAGATGGGACAACACTGCGTCTACGTGGGTTGCTGTCACAACTCCCGGTACAGTGACAATGAATGGTGTCAAGAAAGTACGCTTCATTCGATACAACTGGACCTCTGTCAAGCTTGCCTTGACCGATGGTGTCAATCCTGCTGCCATCTATGACGGCACCACATACACTCAAATAACTCACACCAACGCTCCAGCGGCTCCTAAATACCTAGCTTCGTATAAGAACCATTTGTTCCTTGCTGGCGATCCTAGTTCTCCTTTCAGCCTTTACTTCTCAGCGCCGTTGGCCGAGACAGACTTCTCTCCTGCTAACGGGTCCGGTGTCATCAATGTTGGTTTTGAAATTGTTCAGATCAAGACATTCCGCGACACCTTGTACATCTTCGGTAAGAACGCCATCAAAGCTTTGAACGGAACAAACATTGCTGACTTTGTAGTCAGCGAAGTTACTTCCAACTTGGGCTGCATTATTCCTGATAGCGTCATTGAACTCGGTGGCAATCTGTTGTTTGTTGGTCCTGACGGGTTCCGTCCTGTTGCTGGTACAAACAAGATTGGTGACGTTGAACTGGAAACATTGTCTAAGAAGATTCAGTTTTCCATCAACGTGTTGCTCAGTGAAATGATTGTGGAAGAAATCGACCCTGAAACTCTTAGTACTGTGGTGTTGAGAAAGAAGTCTCAGTTCCGTCTGTTCCTCCCAACACAGGGCACTCTAGGTATCTTGGGTGGTCTTCGTCAACGTGAAGGCGGTATTGAGTTTGAATACTCGCAGTTGTTTGACTTCTCTGTCACCTGTGCTGCCAGCGGCTATGTCGGTATCGATGAGATCGTTATTCATGGTGGCGCTGATGGTAAAGTACATCAGCAAGAAGTAGGTAATTCGTTTGACGGTAATGAGATATTGTCTATTTATCAGACACCTTATTACTACTTTGATGACCCGACAATCCGTAAGAACTTCTACAACGTCAGCACTTTCATGCGTAGTGAAGGCCCGACAACAATTACACTCGGTGTGTCTTATGACTTTGATGACACGCTCAACGTGTTCAATCCTGCCAACTATGCTATAACAACTACAGGTGCAGCAGCCTATTACAACGAAGCAGTGTATGACGCTCTTGCTACGTATGATGGTAATCCTTCACCTGTTGAGAAGACAAACATTGCAGGTTCAGGTTTCTCCATCTCATATAAGTATGTGACAAACAACACTAGCCCAAGCCATACCATTCAGGGACTGGTCTTGAATTATGCTACCAATGATCGACGTTAAGGAAAACACATGACAGGTTATGTAAGACAATCAGCAGCAGATATTGTGCCAACAGCAGTTGTACGCGCTGCTCCGATCAATAATGAATTGAACGCTCTTCGTGATGCGTTTGAACAAACGGCTGGTCATAAACATGATGGCACAGCAGCAGAGGGTCATTACGTTCCTTTGATTGCTGATTCTGATGCCCGTAACAAAGTAGCTGTTGATACGACAAACAACCGTGTTGGTGTGTTTGTTGAAGTTGGTGGTGTATCTACTGAGCAACTGCGTCTACAAGATGGTGCCATTGTGCCAGTCACGGACAACGACATTGATCTTGGTACAGCCTCACTAGAATTTAAAGACCTGTACATTGATGGCACAGCAAACATTGATAGCTTGATTGCCGACACTGCTGACATCAATGCAGGCACCATTGACAACACTGTTGTTGGGGCTACAACACCCGCTGCTGCCACTGTTACTAACCTGACGGTCAATAGCGCAGCTACCATTGCCTCTGCCGACATCAATGCAGGCACCATTGACGGTGCTGTCATTGGTGGTGCTTCTGCACAGGCCATCACAGGTACTACCGTCACAGCCACTACAGGTTTTGTTGGTGGCTTGACTGGTGCTGTCACAGGTAATGTCACAGGCAACGTCACAGGCAACGTCACAGGTAACTTGACAGGCAACGTCACAGGTAACGTCACAGCATCTAGCGGTTCTTCGTCGTTCAACAACGTCACCATCAATGGTACGTTGGACATGAATGCGGGATCTGCTGGTACTATCACAGGCTTGGCTACACCAAGCGGCTCCACTGATGCAGCCAACAAAGGGTATGTGGACACAGCCATTAGCAACTTGATCGGTACTGCTCCTGCTACACTGGATACCTTGGGTGAAATTTCTGATGCGCTGAATGATGATGCCAACTTGGCAGCAACACTGACAGCTTCCATCGCAACGAAGGTCAGCAAAGCTGGTGACACCATGACTGGTGCATTGGCTATGAGCGCTAACAAGATCACTGGTGTTGGTGATCCCACAGCTAACCAAGACGCTGCAACAAAGAAGTATGTCGATGATCAAGATGCTTTGAAGTTGTCGTTGACTGGTGGCACTATGTCTGGTGCCATCGCTATGGGCGCTAACAAGATTACTGGTTTGGGTACACCGACCGCTGATGCTGATGCTACGACAAAGTTGTATGTTGATGGCATCTTGGGTAGTGCAACCTCTGCCGCAACCTCCGCTGCTGCCGCTGCAACGTCTGCTAGTCAAGCTGCTACAAGCGCCAGTGCTGCATCGACCTCTGCAAGTAACGCATCCACCTCCGCAACCAGTGCTGCCTCTAGCGCCACGGCTGCTGCTGCAAGCTATGACAGCTTTGATGATCGTTATCTTGGTGCTAAGGCTTCAGCGCCTACGTTGGACAACGATGGCAACGCTTTGCTTGAAGGTGCGTTGTATTGGAACAGCACAAGTAAGAACATGTGGGTGTGGAACGGCACAGCTTGGACACAGTCTACGCTTGCTACAACTGACTTCATTCAATATGTAGCCCCCGGTACAAGCGGTAACGTGTTGACGTCGAACGGGACTACTTGGACATCTGCTGCGCCGACTGGTGGCGCTTCTATTGAAGTGGGTCAGGTTGTACTCTCTACAGATGCTCCTACAACTGGAACATGGTTGGAGACAGGTAAATATTACAGCAAGGCTGCATACCCTACCTTGGCTACAAAGATCGGTGATGTGGCTGATTTTGGCACTCCTAATGTTGTGGCGCAAGCTCAGTTACCTTCTTCGTTCGTGACAGATACTACTCTTGGTAGACCTTACACCTCAGCGACAAACGGAACAATCAGTGTTGTCGTTGGTCCAACTAATACAATTCGAGCAACATATAACGGTACAAATTGGTTCGGTGTTCCGAGCGGTGTTACAGCATTACCCTTTAATGAGGTTCGGTATTTGAACGGCAACTTCATTGCTGTCGGTACGCAGAATAGTGGAAACCCAACACCGTTAGTTACGTCTACAAACGGTATTGACTGGGTGCAGCGAGCTTTTCCTGAACAGTCTACTTTGTTTTCAGTAGCTTATGGTGGTGGCACTTATGTTACCGTGGGTGGATCTGGTGTTATTTTCTACTCATCCGATCTCTCTACTTGGACATTGGCATCGTCAACTGGTACTAGCCAGTTTAATCGTGTCATTTATGGTAACAGCACTTTTGTTGCTGTAGGTAATTCTGGCGCGTGCTACTCGTCTGCTGACGGCATCACATGGACAAGCCGCTCTGCGGGTTCTGCTATCTTCAGTGACATCATTTACGCCAACAGTCTGTTTGTAGCAACTACAACAAGTGGTCACATCTATACATCTTCCGATGGTGCTACATGGACTAGCCGAATCGGCTCACCAAGCGGTTCTCTTTATCAGGTGATTTTCAGTAATAGCCTGTTTGTTGCTGTTGGTAAATCATCAACTCTTGGTATCGTTTACACATCAACAGATGGTGTCACATGGACTCAGGTGTCGGTGTCTGATAAAAATAGAGCGCTATCCTCAGTCGTCTGGAATGGCACAAACTTTGTTGCTGTAAGTAATTTCTCTGGTTATTACTACACATCATCTGACGGTGCAACTTGGACAGAATACAGAGATGTTTCGTTGTCCGGTTTTTATTCCGTATCGGTGCTTAACAGCAAGACTATCGCATTTGGACTTAGCGCTAGTGTCGTCCTTGCTGGCGCTGCTCGATCTGTCGTCTTGCAATCTAATACATGGGCTTATACGTTATCTGTTGCATCTGCTCCAAGTCCGAGAACTGTGGCATTCAATGGTGTTGATCAATACGTTGCTGTTGGTGCAGATTCTATGATCTTGACATCTGCTGACGGGTTGTCTTGGACTGCCCGTAATTCTAGTGCTGGCTCAGCACTAGATAAAGTTCAGTATGTAAACGGCAACTACCTTGCTATGGGTGGTAGCGGTTCACTTAACAATTTGTCAATCTCTGCTGATGGTATTACTTGGACACAGGGAAACGCAGGTACTGGACTCTTCAATGCTGCTGCTTTTGGTGCATCGACTTACGTTGTTGTTGGCACCACGGGCGCTGTCTACTCTAGTACTGACCTTGCCACGTGGACTAGTCAGTCAGCCGGGTCTAATACATTCAACGATGTTATTTACGCAAACAGTGTATTCGTAGCTGTTGGTAACGCGGGAGCCTGCTACTCGTCAACAGACGGTACAACGTGGACAAGTCGATCTGCTGGTGCTAGTGCTTTTCATCGGGTAATCTACGCTAATAGTTTATTCATAGCAGTTGGTGCTTCAGGTGTTATTTATCGGTCTACAGACGGTGCGACATGGACGGTTACAACCAGTAACGTCGCATCAAACCTCAACGATGTTGTCTGGAATGGTTCATTGTTTTGTGCTGTTGGTTCTGGAGGTGTGATCACTACATCACCCGATGGCGTCACTTGGACGAATCGTTCAAACGGCGTCATGACGTCTGTGCTTTTGAGCGTCTCGTGGAATGGCTCTCGATTCATTGTTACAGGAAGCGCAAACGGTTGTGCTTATCAATCCACAGATGGCGTTACATGGAAGCGTGTATCCACTGTGTACAACGGTGGTATCATCTACAGTGGCTATATTGGTAGCAAATTCATAGCAGTGGGTTCAGGATTCATCCAGACATCTGCCGATGGTATTACTTGGACTAACTCCGATCACGTTCAGTACGTTCCTACTTCAATCAACAAAGTGTACAAGTTGGGTAACAACTACTATGTGTTGACCGATAGGGGTATGTTCCAATCTGCTGATGGTATTTCTTTTACACCAGTTCGACAAACATCAGCGAATATTGCTGTAACCGCTATGGCTTACAGTGGGTCTTCTTGGTTGGTGACAGCAAGTGCTGCTAACAACCAGCCTCAACCGTTTTATAAGTCTACCAACGGTACTACATGGTCTAAATCTACAGATTTTGGTGACGTAATAGCGTCTAGCTTTACAAATGCTGTAAGTGATATGGTCTATGCTAATGGTAATTACATTGCTGGTTACACGTTCGGCGCAGGTAGTCCATCAGTGAGGGTTGGCTATAGTAACATTTATACATCATCTGATGGTATTACTTGGACACCCCGTGCTACCCCATTCTTTGCGGGAGTAAGTGGAGCAATGGCTAGTGATGGTACTATTGCGGTATTTGTCAACAGCAGCAACGGCTCTTTCAAATCAACAGACGGTGGTATTACATGGACTAATTTTTCTAGTCTAAGCTCTGCTTTTATCTACAGCAACGGTGTGTGGTTTAACGGTCGATATGTTTCAACAGATTTGACCACGTTCACTACGGTTGAGGCAACAAGTTCGACCTCTATTTATGTCGGAAGCAATTTTGCGGTCGGTCTTAGTACCTCTCTCAAGCAGTTCTTCAACAAGAGTTCATACGGATCAGTTGCGAATCAGATTGCTCCAAGTGTTAGCATCACCTACACTGGTACTACCAAAGAAATACCAACACGTAGTACAACAGCTATTGCTCCAGTAACCCGATCCGATATTACTGCACCAAATCTGCTCGTTGAGTTTCCTTTGTATTCTTATGACACATCCACTACTTTCTGGATTCCTCCAAGTAATGCTGGTGTTGGTCAGAAAGCCTACATTTACGCAGGAGCATAATCATGATTAAAGTTTACGAGATTAAATCTAACGGGTTTCTTGGTACATCTAAAGAGATTGACCCAAAAGAAGGAATCGGAAGCGGGTGGACATACACACCTCCCCCTTCTCCGACTGGTTCATATAAATGGCTCGATAGCCAATGGGTTTCTTACGATGAACCAGCCGTAGGCATTATTTCGCCAGACCTCGATAAGCTGTCAGCGGAGGTTCGCGCTGAGCGCAACAAACGACTGTCAGAAACTGATTGGCGGTTCCGTGTGGACATGAATCCTTCGCAAGAATGGATAGACTATTGCCAAGCCTTGCGCGACATCACTGACCAAGAGGGTTTTCCTCTGTCTATCGAATGGCCTGTACAACCAGTGTAATTTTGTTATAACTGCAGTACTTTAACATCTTCACAATCATCATGGACACAACCAAAGAACTTGCTTATGAAGCAACATTGGCTACCGTAGGTAGTAAAGCCACTTACGGTGGAGCAAGCGCAACTGTAGCCTCTTGGTTTTTGTCCAGTGAGTTTGGCATGTTGATGGGTATTGTCATTGGCCTTATTGGTCTTGCTGTCAATGCTTATTACAAACACAAAGAAGACAAGCGCAGGCAAGAAGAGCATGATCGACGAATGGGTATGTACGAATGAATCGTACTCACATAGCGGCATTGGTTCTCAGTGCAACATCATTGGTCGGCATAGCCGTCCATGAGGGCTATCGTGATCGTGCTTACATCCCTGTTGCTGGTGACAGACCTACGTTGGGTTTCGGAGACGCACAAGGTGTAAAGCTTGGTGACAAGACAGATCCTGTACGTGCCCTCATTCGGTTGAACCAACAAGCCGACACGTTTCAACAACAGATGAAGAAGTGTATCGGTGATGTTCCATTGCATCAATATGAATGGGACGCTTATGTTTCATTGACATTCAATATCGGCAGTGATGCATTCTGCAAGTCTACCTTGGTTAAGCTGCTGCAACAACAAGACTATGTCGGCGCTTGTACACAGATACTGCGATTGGACAAATTCAAAGGTAAACCGTTAGCTGGTCTAACTAAGCGCCGTCAAGAAGAGTATACTAAATGTATAGGACGTTAATTTCTGTTGCTGCTGTCATAGCCTTTACAGGCGCTGTTGGTTGGAAAGCCTACACCGCTGGTCAAGCTGAAGCGACACAACGAATGACAGCGGTCTGTGTTGCTGAGAAGCTAGATGTGCAGACGGCTGTTAATGTCGAACTAACAAAGGCTAGGCAGCGTGAAAAAGAACTACTGGCTGTGATACGACAAACCTCACAGGAGTATAATAATGAAATACAACGTGTTACTGGTAAGTATGACAGCATTGTTGACAGCTTGCGCAACCGTCCAAACACCCGAGCCAGTAGCGATAAAGGTGTCCCCGACAGTACCAGCGTTGATGTTGGATGTACAGGAAAGGGATTGGCTAGGGCAGATGCAGAGTTTCTTGCGAGGTACGCTGCCGATGCAGCAAAGCTCCAAGCAGCCTTGAATAGTTGCAAAGCTCAATACACATCAGTTATGGATATGATTAACGGACAGGACAAGAAATGACATTCACCGACAAACAGAAAGAAATCGTAGCACGTAAGCTTGGGTACGATGGTCCTATGCAGGGCTTCGACGAATACCTCAATTCTTCACCATCTCTCGGAATGAAGTATGCTACGTTGACTGACAAGTTTGCGACACGCATGGCTAAGGGTGGTGTTGTCCGTAAGAAGTTTGCTGCGGGTGGTGTTGTTGGTTCTGACGGTAAACAGTATGACACGGTTGATGCTGCTCGTGCTGCTGGCAACGCAAGCTACACTGTCACTCAAGCTGGTACACCCGGTACAGCGGTGACAGGTGCTCCTAACACTCCCGGTGTTACAACCTACACTGCAGCACAAAGCGCTACACCTGCTGGTGCTTCTGCTTCTCTTGCTGATCCAACCACTACAGCTAATGTGACCAATGCTGGTCCTGCTCAGACCGTTAGCGCTCCTACCCCGATTACATCCACAGACGCCAAATCAACAGCCTCTCAAGGTAAGGTAGCTGCTGCACAAGCCGGGTTGACTGGTGAAACAGGTACATTGTCACAGGGTTCGCAGGTTACAGCACAACAAGGTACAGTGTCTGGTCAATCAATTGCTCAGGCTCCAGTTGCTACCGATGCGGCTAAGGTGACTGCACCAACAGCACTGACTGCTACACCTGATCAACTCGCCAAAGCAGCCACTGTTGCTGATGTCGGCGGTCCCACTGTAGCTGAAGCACAAATCACAGATAAACAATTCGTTGCTAAAGCTGCAGAGCTTGGTGTCACACCTAAAGCGCTTGCTGCTACAGGTTATAAACTAGGGGCTGCTAACGCTGCACAGATTGAAAAGACCATTGTTGAACAAGCAGCGAAGGCTGGTCCTGCTGTACAGGCAACTGCTGCTCAGATGGCTGCACCAACTGATGTTAAAGCTGCACAGTTTGCTGGCACAACACCACAGGCTGTTGCTGCCACTCAGTATCAATTGGATGCAACTAAGATTGCTGACGTCACCAACACCGCAGTGCAAGAAGCTGCCAAGGCTGGTGTCATTCCTGAAGCCATTGTTGCGCAAACAGCAGCCCAGTCTAGCGCTATCGCTCAACAACGATCTGTTACACAACAAGAGTTGGTTGATGCTGCCCGTGACAACCTACAACTCAATGAACCTGTTCAAGCTGTTGCTGCAACAATGGACAAGCTCAATAGCGCTGCCGTTGCTGTGGCTCAACAAGGAAGCTTCAGTCAGGCTTTGGCAACAGCACAACAAGGTACAGTAGAGGCCGCTGCAACCGTTGCTGGTCAGATGGAAAAGCTGATGCAGCAGTTCAATGACGGCACCCCTGCGTGGGCTGCTGGTGCTCTGCGTCAGGCCAATGCTGCTATGGCTGCTCGTGGTCTTGGTGCCAGTAGCATGGCTGGTGCTGCCATTGTACAGGCTGCTATGGAGGCTGCTACACCCATTGCTGCTGCTGATGCTCAGACGTTTGCTCAGATGGGTTTGACTAATTTGAACAACCGTCAGCAAGTGTCTTTGGCTAACGCTGCTGCTATGCAGAATCTTGAGTTGGCAAACCTCAGTGCTCGTCAACAAACAGCGCTGCAGAACAGCGCTAACGAGTTTGCTTTGCAGGGTCAGAACTTGTCTAATCAGCAAGCTGTTGTGTTGGCTAATGCCCAACTCAAAGCTGCAATGCAAGAAAAGAACTTGGACATTAAGACACAGGTGGCTTTGACTAATGCTGCTCGTTATGCTGAAGTGAATAACATCAACCTGACAAACGCGCAACAGTCTGCTATGCAGCGCTCTTCTGAGAACGTGCAGATTGATTTGGCTAACCTGTCTAACCAACAGCAGACAGCACTGGCTAACTTGCAAGTGAGGGCAGCAATCACTGGTCAAGAGTTGTCCAATGAACAACAGATGGCTATGCTGGAGAGCACGCAAGCTTTTGAAGCTATGCGTCTGGCTGCTACCAACAAACAACAAGCCTTCATTCAAGACGCTCAGGCCAACGCTGCACTGAAGGGTCAAGTGCTGTCTAATCAGCAGCAGACTCAGTTGTTCAATGTGTCGTCCATCTTGGAAGAGCGTAAGCTCAACCTGAACAATGAGCAACAAACTTTGTTGTTCAATAGCTCTAACAAGCTGCAAGTCAACATGGCTAACCTGTCTAACCAACAGCAGACAGCTTTGGCTAACTTGCAAGTGAGGGCTGCGTTGCAGGGTCAAGAGTTGACCAACGAACAACAGATGGCCGTGTTGAAGAGTACACAGAACTTTGAAGCTGCTAGTCTGAACGCGACTAATAAGCAGCAAGCCTTCATTGCTACATTCAACGCTGATGCTGCGCTGAAAGGTCAAGTGCTGTCTAACCAGCAACAAACAGCTTTGTTTAATGTGTCGTCTGTTCTGCAGGAACGAGCATTGCAGTTCAACGCAGAACAACAAACCAATCTGTTCAACACAACAAGCGCTCTTCAGATCGAGACAACCAATCTGTCTAACAAGCAACAAACTGCTCTCGCTAATGCACAGATTGATGCAGCACTGAAGGGTCAAGAGCTTAGCAATAAGCAGCAAGTTGGTATCACCAATGCAGCACGTGTCGCTGAGATTGCCAATGTCAATTTCACAGCAGCACAGCAGAACGCTCTAGCTAACGCACAGTTCATCCAACAGATCAACTTGGCAGATCTGAGTAACGAGCAAGCTACTGTGTTGGCTAACGCAGCTACGTATGCTTCGATGGACATGGCTAACTTGAACGCTCGTCAGCAAACTGCTGTTGTCAATGCTCAGGCATTCTTGGCAATGGACATGAAGAACTTGGACAACAAGCAACAAATGGCTGTGTTGAAGAGTCAGCAAATTGCTCAGTCTATTTTGTCTGACACTGCTGCTGAGAACGCTGCTGCCTTGACCAATGCATCGAACGCTAACGACATTGCAAAGGTCAATGCAACACTGGCACAGACTGCCCAGCAGTTCAATGCTGCCGAGAAGAACAAAGTAGATTTGTTCAACGCCACTGCTGCAAATGAATTGGGTAAATTCAATGCTCAACAAGCAAACGAACGGGCACAGTTCAACGCCAACATGTCTAGTCAGATCAACATCGCCAATGCTAAAATCTTGGCAGAAGTTTCTACAGCTAACACTGCTGCTGTTAATGCAGCCAATGCTGTCAATGCTAAGAACGCTACAGACTTGTCTGCTGCTGCCTATGCTCAACAAAGCCAGACTTATCGTGACTTGTTAGAACAGTCGTGGAAGACTGGTGAGAGTGCTAAAGATCGGGCGACAGAGATTACGAAGGCTACTCTTATGGCTAACGCCAGTGTAAACTCATCATCCAATGCAGCGACAGGTGCTGCCGTCAGTGCTATCGGTGCTGCTGGTGTGAAGATACTTGAGAACGATAAGGCTTGGACTGCCATTTCAGATGCTGTTTCGTCTGCTTGGAATGCACTCACTAAACCGTAAAGAAAGAGCTTATGCAACAACACATCAAATCGTATTACGATAAAATTGAAGCAGTTATTGCTGCTCGTGGTAAAATGAAGAAACCAAAGACTGCTCGTAAAGGCTTGTTGTCGCCTGAAGGAAAGAGTTCTTCTTCATCCAAAGAGCGCAGTCAACTTGAAACAATTGCCGACATGGTTGAAGGCATTCGTGAAGCTAAAGAGGAAATCTTAAATGCTCGAAAATGAAACAAAAGTTGGTGAGGTGTTTGCACCAGTTGCACCGGGTATCTCGTGGACAGCACCACCTAAGAGTCGTCCTTGGATGAATCCGCCAGCGCAGGTTGATATATCTTCTGTTGCTAAAAGCTACATGGTTGCGCTCAGTGATGCTGAAGCAGCCAACGACATTCTTGATGCGTTGGAAACAGGTGTACCTATTGCGACCATTGCTGAGTCATTCATGCTTGCCAATGTATCTAAAGGTCGTCACACTCTTGATGCTGGCATCTTGGTTATGCCTGTCATCATGGAAGTGCTGAAGAGCATTGCTGACTTCAATGACATCAAAGTTGTGATGTTCCAGAAAGATCTGGAGAAGGGCACCACCATTCCTCCACGTGTGTTCCGTGAGTTTGTCAACAAGATGAATGCTCCTGTTGAAGAACAAGAAGTTGTACAAGAAGAGATGCCGGAGGAGCCTGCTGGTTTGATGGCACGTAAACAAAAGGCGGTGATGTAATGTCGATGTTTCTTTCCTTCCTTGGTGGTGCTGCTCGACAGCTTACCACTGACATTGAAAAAGCTGAAGAGAACGCACGTGAAGATGCGAAGCTTGGTTTTAGCGCTCTGACTAAGCGTTATGAAGAAAACGCTAAAGCCAACCGTGAGCTTCTGAACAAGATGGAACAAGATGAGGAGTGGATCAAAACCAACTATCAGAACGCAACACCAGAACAAGTTGCTGCTCTGGTTAGTAATCCTGTTGCACTCGAAGCTTTGAAGAAAACAGATGATCCTTACAAGATTGATCTGAGTAACTACGTCAAGATTGCACAGGGTAATGAATCTCCTGCTGTTGCTGCTGGACGCATCAAAGCACTTCCTGTTTTCACTAAACAGGTTTCTGAATCTATGAATGCTAAGATGGAACCGACAGAAGGTAAGAGTCCTCTGGGTGGGTTCATCAAAGGTTTTGGTCAGTCCTCTTACGACACCACCATGGAGCGCATGGCTAAGTCGCAAGGACTTTCTATGGCAGACTTGCAAGCTACATCACGTATGGCTCGACCTACTACTGCTGCTAAGTTTGATATGGCTGCTACTGAGCAATTCAAGAGTGTTGAAGACATTGCTAAGGCTGCACAACTTGATCGCTTCCAAGCTGAGCAGAAGTTTGGTAAAGACAGTGATCAATACAAAGCCGCTAATGCTAAGTTTACGGCAGCATCTAACGAAATCGTGAGGGCTGATAAGAAGCTGGAAGATAGGCGTGATCGTCTGGAGATTCAGCGTCAAGACAGCAAAGGTGATCCTGCCCTCATTGCGGCACTGACTAAAGAGATTGACGGACTTAACGCCGACATTAAAGCTCGTCGTGAAGCCACCAGCACTAACCGTGAACGTGCCGGTACAGGCGAGGACAAGATTACCTACGCTAAAGCCAAGACGCGCATAGAAGACTACATGAACACCGATATGATAGCTAACAAGGGTCTTGGTTGGAGGAAGTATGTTGAGGAGAAGGTTGTTACAGATCCTGCAACAGGTAAAACTATCACCATTCCGGGTAAGAAAGTCGGCCTGACTCCTGAGCAAGAGAAAGAATATATTGACGGTATGACTCAGGCTCGTATGCAAGGCTTGAAAGATCTTGGTCTTGTCACAGAAAAGGGACAGGCTGTCAACAATGAAGTTAAGTCGTTGATGACTGCTTACGGTTTTGGTCGTCCTGCTGCGTCTGCACAGCCTGCTCCGTCTACACCTGCTGTGACAACACAACCATCTGATGTCGCAAAGGCTCGTGCTGACGCCAATGCTGCCATTGCTAGGGGTGCCAACAGAGCAGCGGTCGCTGCACGATTCAAACAGACTACAGGTCAGGAGTTTTAAATGGGAATGTTCGATGACTTGATTCCTCAGCAAAGTCAATCGAGTGGTGGCATGTTTGATGATCTCATTCCTAAAAAGGATGATGTTAAGCCTACCCCACAGCAAATTGAACGTAGGGCATCACAGCCTCAAGCAAGCGTCACAGCCCCTGTTACTGGTGAGACTGGTGCTGCATTTGGTATGTATCCTAAGCCGGGTGTTAAAGCTCCTGTAGTACAACCAAAGAAGACCGTGGAAGTTGCTACAGGTAAAGACTTTTCTGCGTTGGACGCTGCTGTTGAACAGTTCACACCCAAAGCAAAACCTAGTACTACTCCTGCAATCACTGGTGAAGGTGGTGCTGCATTCGGCGTGTTTCCTAAACAACCTATGGGCGGACGCAACGAAGGATTGACACCAAAGATTGCAGCAGATTCGCCAGAGATTGTGCAGTTTGCTTCCGACTATCTGAAGACTCGTCAGCCTAACAAATCTTTGCCGAAAGATCCAGTGAAATTGATGGACCAGTTCAGGTCATCGTTTCAAAGAACAACTAACGAGGAAGTTGCAGAACTCACATGGTTATCTAATGCCACACCGCAACAAAAAGAAATGGCATTGAAAGCTCGTGAAGTTGTTGGAAAGATGGGCGGTGATATTCAAGAGACAGTTGGTACAGTGCTGAAAGATCCCTTCACTTATGCTGGCGGCGCTGTAGGATTTGCGTATAAACAAGCTGCTTTGCGTACAACACAAGCACTGGCCCGTACACAATTAAAGACTGCTGCCGTCACTACAGCCACTGAAGGCGTTGTAGCTGCTGGTACTAACATTGTTAAACAAAAGCAAGATGTTGAACTGGCGCTGCGTGATGAAGTGAGCTACGTTGAAGCTGGTGCTGTTGCCGGGTTGAGTATGGTCATTGAAGGCGCTGCCGCAGCTAAGGCTGTGATGTCTGGTGGCAAGCGTGTTGCTGAGCGTATCGACGACTTGAAAGCCACAGCAAAGCCTGCCACAATTGATAAAGCTACAGAAGACTTCAAAGCTAAGTTTGCTGAAAAAGAAAAGCAGATTGTCGCACCACTGTTTGAGTCGTCTGCTGAGCGTCAAGCTGCTCGTGAATCCACACTTGATGCTGTCGCTCCCCCAACAGACGTCACCGAGTCTGTGTTGAAGAAGCCGATTGTGGATGACATCTTCAAAGTGGCTAAGCAACTCTTCACAGACAACCCAGACCTGCGTCCAAACCTCAATGAAGTTAGGACAGTACAAGGTATTGTTGATGCCTTGAATGTTGCAGACGAAGACGTCATTCAACAAGCTGCCTCACGCGCTGGCGTCAAACCTGCTGACTTCCTAGAGATGTTCAAGGTGCAGGCATCAGAGGCCGGTGCATTCTTGCAGCAAGCTAAGTCTACCGCTGACATGCTGCGTAAGATGACCAATGGTGACCCTGCATTGGAAGATGCATTTACTCGGATGATCAATGCTGGTGCTGGTACTGAGTATTTGTCAGGTAAATTATTGCAGGGTGTAAAGACAGTGACTGGCGCTTCAGTTGGTGCGTCCACTGCAGGATTGAGCACGGCAGTGTTGAACGCCATCGGGTTGACTGGCACTGTCGGCATTCAGACAGCAGGCGACATCATGGAAGCCACTATCAAGTCTGCTGGTCGTATGATTAACGACTTGCGTGGTAATGGTGCTCCTGTCAATACCACACGTGTTAAAGAAGAGATCGGTACAATCTTTGCTGATGGCGGCTACGTGCTGTCTCGATTGATGGATGCAGGCTACACTAAAGAGTTGTCTGAGATGGCTCTGAAGAACAATCCCCGTCTTAATAACCTGATCAACAATGTTGGTGCTGAAGTTGAGACGCAAGGTGGTGGCGCAGTGAACGATGCTGTCCGTGCAATTAACATCTTCAACCGTGCAGTAGACGGTGTTGTTCGTGGTCCAGTGTTTCTTCAGAGTATCAAGAATCGCATGCAGGATGTTGGTCTTGACTTCAACGACTTTATGGCTAACGACAAACCAGTGCCTACATCGTTGCTCAAAGCTGCTGCTGAAGACACAATGAAGCTAACATTCTCTTACTCGTTTAAGCAAACTGGAGAGAAGAGTGTTGAGGGCATTGCCGAAGACTTGGCCTTCAGCACACTGCAAGCATTCAACAAGAACGCTGGTGCTGGTGTTGTCAAAGACATTGTTGTCCCATTCTTGCGCTTCCAACTCAACGCTGTTCGTTACACCTATCGCATGACACCCTTGAGTGGTGTTGGTGGTATTCAAGAACTACAGAAAGCAGCGAAGCTTCGTGCTGAAGGTAAGGCATTAGAGGCTGCTGGTATGTCTTATGATGGCAAGCGCAAAGTACTGGACAGTGCTGTCGGTACTGCCGCCATCTTAGGCGCTATGGCATATCGTGAAGAGAATGCCGATGTTCAATTTTATCAAAGCAAAGACAAGGACGGTAATGTTGTAGATAACAGTACAACCTTCCCGTATGTCAACATCATGGCTCTTGCTGAAGCAAGTCTAGTCATGAAGGACATCGGTAAAGAACTCTGGTACACAGTGAAGATGACACCAGAGGAACGCGCTGCTGAAGCTGCAAAGATCAAAGATCAAGCTGATGCGTTACCAGACAATGACCCTACTAAACAAAAACTGACTAACCAGTTTGAACTATTGGGTCTTGGTCGTGTCCGTAACTTTGATGGTGGTAAATTTACAGAGATCATCACAGGTATGGGGCGCACTGCTGGTACTCAAAAGTCTATCTTGAACACCATTGCGGAAACTGTAGAGGGCGGTATCACTGAAAGCATGGAGAAGAAAGGTGGTCAACTTGCTGGTGACTTCATCAGTCGTTTCGATAACGTCTTTAACCCAATCTACGATGCTGTCAACTTTTTGCGTGATGACATGCGTGTGGTGGATGCTAAAGCTTCTACAACAATGGCCGGTGCTGTGCCGCCTGCTGTTGAAGCTGCAGTGGCTACAGTGGCTGCACCTATACCGGGTGCTCGTGACATCCTGCAAAGCCGTCCTAGCCTGTTCCAAGCCACAGAACAACAGACACCCGCTGTAGCTCGGCAGTTCACTGGTGCAAGACCAACTCCCCCGACAACAGCGATTGAGAAAGAACTGACACGGCTTAACCTCCAACCATACTCTGTGATGAAGACAACAGGTAACAGAGATCTTGACAACATCCGCATTCAATTGGCTGCACCAGAATTCAGGGGTGTTGTCACCGAGTTGATTGGTAGTCCTGACTACAAGGCTAAGTCTGCTAACGAACAACAGTCAGCAATCAAAGACACGATGAATGAAACGTTGGGTCGATATAAAGAACCAGCACAAGCTATATTCTTGGAACGATTTGGTCAGTCTGCCATCGACGCTCTGTACGAGAAGGCACCGAACAAGGCTGCTCAAGAAGATGCTTTTGTGCGTCTGTTTAAACGCAAGCCAACAAGCAATGCTGAGAAGTTTGATGTCATCGAAGGTGTTTATAAAGACATCGGTAAAGTTGGTAAAGCCACTGGTGGTTTGATTGAACAGACAAGCCAGATGCTTACAAATCGTCGGTAATAGTTGATAAGTACCGACACAATATAAAAAGGGCAGCCGATGAAGCTGCCCTTTTTGTTTGGCATACCGGGTACGACTCGAACGTACAACCTACGGATTTGGAATCCGTTGCTCTGCCAATTGAGCTACCGGCACGTGGAAAAGGTATACCATTCTATACAATCTATGTCAATTGTACAGAACGAGTTACACCTTGAACGCTTTCTTCAACTGCTCTGTCGCAGCCTCTACAAGCTTCGGATGCCTGAACTGAAACATATCAGGAATCTCCAACACATGGCACTCCATGTTATCGAGTAGTTCTTTGAAGTCGTAACAGGCAACACGGTAGTTGTCATCGTCAACAAAGACTACAGCATCGGCCCACTGTAGCTGCACCTCATCAAGCACAATCAAGGCGTAGTCACTGGCTGTACCGACTGCTCTGGTGTTGAAGTTGAACGGCTCGTTAGACAAGATCCAAGCTAGCGTAGGACTACGCAACAACCCAGCAGAACAGACACACAACACTTTCTTGTGCTTGCCTTGATTGGGGTTACGCGTGTTGTGCAGACGATTGAACGATGTCATTTCACTCTCGCAAGGTTGTCGAAGTATGCAGCATCAAAACCCCGTTGCCATTCTTTACCAACTAAGCTAGTAGGGTCATAGCTGTTGGTGAGCCAGCCACGACTGAAGGCGTAATAACCTTTCTCGAATTGAACACGCAGCAAATGTTGTGGTCGTTTAAACTGGGTCATAAACATCTCCATAAAGTTCGTTACTAAGCAAATATCCTTCAAGTTGCCACATCTGATTGATGGCATCTTCATAAGCATACTTCTCACCGAGGGCTATGTTGAACTTGGCAGGATCTACACAAGCGCTCTTACCTACGATGAGAAAGCCACAATGCAGGTGCATGAAGCACAGCGTTGTAGTGGTGTCAGGGACAATGTAGTATGTCACCTTCTTTGTCTTCTCAGCCATGTCTGTGGTGGTGACAGACGTGCGTCTAATCGGTTGTTCAGGCTGGTTCATCTGTGTAGCTTCCTTCAACTTTCTTCACAATGTATTGATGGGCAAGGATGGCTGCGATGTGTGCGTTGCTTTCCTTGTTAGGTGTTTCAGGTTCAAACGTGACGGAGACTTCTAAGCCCCCGTCATTGTTGTCAGTGAAAACTAAAGTGGCCTTGTTAGATGGCATGAGTATGTCCTTTGAGTTGGCTTTGCCGATATTGGCAAAGAGATGTTATCACATGTCAGGCCACCAGCGGTTACCTTTTGATGTGTTGTCGCTTGCAGGCAACAGTTGTAGATTAGCTTCACAATGAAGACCACATACTGTATCGCTCCGTAATGGAACAATATGGTCTACGTGTAGGTTGAGTCCTGTTCGGTTAAAAATAGTCGCAAGTTTATACATACCTCTGACCGCTTCTTTATCAACCCACAATGGTGTTGCTTTAGACTTTATCGCTTTTCGTTTTGCATTTTTAGCGTTGCTAATGTGCGGGTTGGCTTTTAGATAAGCGCTGTTTCGTTTAATGATAACGTCCTTGTTCGCGTTGTAATAGGCATTCTTTTGTTCGCACATAGTATCTTTGTTAGCTTGGTAATAATCGCTGTTTGTTTTTTTGCAGCATACCTTACACTCAGAGTTAACACCATGTTTACAACTTTTATGTTTATAAAATTCAGCAACACCCTTCTCAATCCCGCATTTCGTACACACCTTTGTCAACATAACTTTTCCTATAAACAAAAAAGCCTGTTAGAACCACCCACGTCTTCCTGACCGAAGACGGCGCTTTCGCATAGATGGCCCTAACAGGCTTCACTGTAGCGTCAGATGGGTCAGCAACCAACGCTATGGTGGAGTTATATCACAGCTTGTAGCTTATGAATAGGTAGATTGTAACAGCTACTCCGAACAACATACCCGTTGTCTGGATCAACTGTTCCTTTCGCCATGAAAATGGCTTCCTTGTAGTACCGTTCTTTAGAACATATACCAAGGAACCACCCAACACTGTAGTCGTTCTTTATCCTTGTGAATGCGTAGTAGTCACATTCTTGTGTGGTGTTTAGCTTAGTAACAGAGCACATGTAAGTATCTAAAGGTTTGACAGATGTCAGTTTTGTTTTGACATCTATGGTTGTACCGTCCTTCAGCACCAAATCGTACTCATATGTGTTAGCTAAAACACCACCAAGAACATGTTGAGCAACAGCCTCACCTAGAAAACCAGTTAGGTTTCCCTGACCTCTAGTAATACTGTTGTTCAATCTTCCCATCTCTGCAGCCTTGTCTCTAGCAGTGACGAGCATGTCGCCAGTAACAACTACCTCAATCACTTACGACCACCGATCAAGTTCATATCACCGATGTAGATTTTGATGAACGGTAACAGAAGGATGATGCCGATGAAAGCAAACAGACCGTCTTCAATCTCATCGGTTGATGCAATGTGGCAGATATCGTTGTTGAATTCAATGTCAAGACCGAAGCCTTGTCGCAGTTCGATAATGATCATTGTCGATCCTCGTACAAAGTTTTAGCGATGATGTAGTTTTTGACCAAACTACTACGCACAATGTCGTCCATACCGAACTCGAATCGGCTGAACTCTCGCATACCCTGCACAATGTCCAAGAACTTTGGCAAGCCTGTCTTATCATCCTTCTTCTTCAAGTCAGTCTGTCGGATGTCACCGCAGTAGATGATCTTCGATGTGTGACCAACACGAGTAACGATGGTGTCGAGTTCTTCAAATGTCATGTTCTGAATCTCGTCAGCCAACAAGATGGAGTTGGTGAAGGTGGTGCCACGGATAAAGCTGGTAGAGATGAACTCAATGTAGCCTTGTTCAGACAGACGATCCCACGCATCCTTGCGATTGAATAGGTCAGCACAGATTTGACGATAGGGCTGGATGAATGTCTCCATCTTCTCGTTAGCATCACCGGGTAAGAAACCCATGTCACGGCTTTGCACAGAGCTACGAACAATGACAACCTTCTTGTAAGGGCTGCTCTTGTCCATCACTTCCTCAAGCGCTTTGTACAGGGCGATGTAGGTCTTGCCTGTACCTGCGACACCATGCAGACACATGAAGTAGTCTCCTGCGTTGTAGGCATCAAAGAATTCCTTTTGCTTTGATGTCTTGGGTTGAATAGTCGCCATGTCATCAAGACGAACACGCAAGCTATTGTTCTTCGTAGCTGGTGCTGGTGAATCAGGCATTGCGGGCGGTGCTGCTTTACGTTTAGTTACCATCGATACTTCCTTTGGTTGTGAAGAAGCCCCGACATGGGGCTTCTGAGGGACATTATAGGCTAGTTCCGATCTCTACAAATTCAAAAGAAAGTTGCCAGAGATGTGTGTAGCTGGGTTGCTCACGAAGCCAAGTCAGAAACTTGTCTTGTGCGTCAGAGATTGTCATAGCTTCAACGTGCAGTACACCCTTGAAGACATTGCTCTGGCTGCTGTAGCTGACTGTGAAGTGTCTCATGCTTCCACCACCATGTGAGGCATCATCCTGACCTGCGGAAACTTCTGCATGAAGTCTTCACGAGTAATGTCTTTGCCGACAACAACCTCAACAAACTCTTCGCCTTCCTTCACCAGTCGTGCTTTCAAAGCAACACAGGCTGGGCAGTTCTCTTTACTGTACACAATCATTTTCATTTCAGTTCCTTATGCGTGACATGCTACACATTCGCCAGAGCTGGCACTAACACCAGCTTTTGTTCGGATGTAATAGAGACTCAAGATGTTGGGGTCTTTGAAAGCTGCCTTGTGTACAGCACTGATGTGCTCTTCAGGATCGTCAGCACCAAAGAACAAGTTGAGCGACTGACCTTGGCAGATATACTTCTGACGCATTGACGCCTGATTCAAGATGACATAGGGGTCAATCTCGAATGCTGTGAGGAACACTTGTTTCTCTTCGTCAGTGAGCCAAGGAAGATGCTGCACAGATCCGTCATGGTTGGCAATGTCCAACAATGTTTCTCTGCTGTACACATTCTCACGCTTCATGATAGTCAGCAACTCAGGAACAACACGGATTGTCTCACCGCCTGCGCCTTGCTGCACAAACACGTTACCGATGTACGGCTCAATGCCCTGCGATACACCACCCATGAGTTGGCTGGTAGACATGGTAGGAGCTACAGCAATGCGATGCGTGTTGCGCAGACCAAAGCCTTTGCAGTATTCTGGTTCACCAAGTTGCTCGGCCATGTAACGACTAGCTTTCTCAGACTCAGTGTTGATTGTTTTAAAGATCTCAACATTCAGCTTTGCCGCTTTGACACTGCTGAACGCAACCATCTTTTTATGGAGTAGAGAGTGCCATCCAAGTACACCAAGACCAAGCGCACGACTCTTCTCAGTAGACGCAACCGCCTTTTCAAAGCCTCTCTGACCAGCAGCCATTGACAAGAACTCACTAACCACACAATCGAGAAATACTGTCGCAGTGAATACAGCATCGGTGTCTTTCCATTCATCATACTTCTCCAAGTTCATAGACGCCAAGATACAAGTGAAGGTTTCAGTGTCGCCACTGTGCAGCATGATCTCGGTACACAAGTTAGAAGCTTTGACATCAAGACCATGTTGCTTGTACGTGTCAGGACGGGCAGCAGCAACCTTGTCGGTGAACAAGAAGTAGCCTTTACCAGTCAACATCTTCAGCTTCAATGCCTTCTGGTAGCGCTCGATTGCTTCGGGGTGCCCACTGTCCAAGGACTCCATGAAGTCAGCGCTGACGGTCCATCCCACGTTAGCATCGTCAGGGTTGTTCTTAACCCACTCAGCCAACTCGTGGAAGTCTGGATGGTCAATCGGGAGATAGCCTGCCCATGCACCACGTCGAGCAACACCCTGCGTCACTCGCTTCATTGCGTCTACATAGGTTTGAAAGACAGGCAGCACACCCGAAGCAGTTCCGCCAGCGGAGATTTGCGAACCTCGGGGTCGAATGTCTCCCAAGTATCCAGAAGTACCAAAGCCATTTTTCGTAAGCACAGCAGTGTCAAGAAGCTCACTGTAAAAGTCAGCAACGCTGTCACCAATATACTGGCCGCTACAAGCCACAGGCATGCCTTTGTTAGTACCAAGGTTAGCCAGAGTAGGGGTGCTCGGACTAAGCCAGCCGTTCCAGATAACAGTGAAGAATTTCTCATACCAGTTTGTACCGTCCTTCGGTGCATGCTTGGCTGCGGTGACAGCAATTTGTTCTACTCGATTGCGAAAGCTGGTGGAGCCTTCCATGTACTTGCTCTTGAACAGTCCCCATCCCCCGGTCTGATACCACATAGGCAGCAAACCTTGTTGCTGCAGACGCTTACGTTCAGCGCTCAAGAACTCATATTTGTTTTCGATTACCATGTGAAACCTTTCTCATTCCATTTACGATTGTATTGATTGCCAACCTTGGCAAAGAAGTCGTGGATCGTCGAAGTGCTGATGCCGAGATAGAACCACTCAGAGATGGTGTCGCCTGTCTCATCAAACAAAGGATCAAAACCAAGATTGCTCAAGCAGATGTTGGCTCGTGCGTTAACGAATGCCTTCATTGATGCGGCATTGATACCTTCAATATCACCTTGCGAGAACAACAAATCAACGATGCGATGCTCATGCTCAACCAAAGCTTTAGCGGCCTGATTCACACGCTCACGCATCCACACCTTATCAAGTTTGTTCTCTTCAACATACGTGCGGAACAACCAAGCGCCTGCTTCATGATGGATGTTCTCGTCACGAACAGAGAAGTTGATACCAGCAACAAGGTTGCTCAGCTTGTTCTTGCCGTTGCTTTGGAAATGCTTCAGGAAGGCAAAGCTAGAATAGAGAACACAACCCTCCATCAAGCTGAATACTGCCAAGGAAAGGGGAACGTCACGACCACTAACAATAGTGTCCAAGTACCCAATACGGCTAGCCAGTACAGGATCATACTGCCAAGAGTGATGGAACTCTTCAGTAGCCAAGCCAAGAAGTTCGTTAATGCGGTTATAGAAACGAGCATGCACGTTGCTTTCAAAGTAGCAGAAGGCATCGGCCATCAACTCAATGTCGGGGTGTTGGAAGTTGGGCTTAACTGTACCGGACCAGTACTCATTGCCAACAATCAACTCATACTTGGTGAAGAGCTTCAGTGCTGTAGTGACACCGTGCCGTTCTGCTGAAGTGAAGTCGGTGAGGATGGAGTGGACATCTTTTTCAAGATCGATTTCGTCGAACGTCCAGAATACACCGTTTTGTTTGTCGGCAAAAGCTAATGCTTCTGGATAGTCAAACGTATAGGATGTTTTCTTTGTTAGTAGATTTCTCATTTGGTTTAGTAGTTGATGAAAAAATAAGCAGCCGAAGCTGCTTTAGTGTGGGAGGGGTAGGAGTTATACCACTCAGCGCATATCCCCGCTACCCTGAATGACATTGCGTTGTTGCCGAGATGACAGCTTCTCCAGATTGTGTGTACAAATTTCTGACAAACTAAGACCATGATCTGCAGCGACAGCAGCAACCTGCCACATCACATCACCAAGTTCTTTCTTGATGTGCATATTGTATTCCTCAATATCGCCCCCATCTCGGCGGTGCTTTGCAGCCTTACCTGCCACTTCACCAGCTTCAGCTAGTAAATTCAATAGAGCATACTCACGATCTGCTGTAGGCAAACGGAAGGTCATTGCTGACCGTTGGTATTGATCGAGGTTCATTCTTCTCCTTCGGCTGGTGTAGCCAGCTTACCTGCTTCGACGGCATCAGTGATGCATGCAATGAGCGCATAGCGAAGCAGAAACTCTTTAGCTTCTTCGTCCATGCTGACATTGAAATCTGCAGATCCATCTTCGTTTTCTTTGTAGTTTTCAATTTCGATTTTCATCAAGGTTCCTTTGGTTAGGTTGAGGGGAATTAAGTCTACCACATATTAGGCCAGTGGCGATTACCTTTGGAGATGTTGTCGCTTGCTGGCAACAACTGTAGGTTTGCCTCGCAGTGCAGACCACAGACTGTGTCGCTATTCAAAGGGACAATGTGGTCTACGTGTAGGTTGAGTCCTGTTCGGTTGAAGATAGTCGCAAGTTGGTACATGCCATTGACGGCTTCGTCATCTACCCAAGACGGACTTGCTTGTACTTTATTAGCTCTTCGTCGAGCTTCGTGCGCAAGATACTTTTCTTTATTGTTTTGTTTGTAGATTTTTCTTTTAGTGGCTAACACCTGTTTGTTTATATTGTTGTAGTCCTTGGTATAGTCTTTGTTGTTCTCTTTCCATTTCTTGTTACGAGATAGCACTTTCTCTTTGTTTAAAGAGTAGGCGACTTTCTTTTGAGAAGAAATTGATTCGCTATTTTTTAGATAATACAACCTTTTTTTCTCAGCAATTCGTTCTTTATTGACTGAATGGTATATGGAGTAGCACATTTTACATGTTGCAGACACCCCGTACTTACCAGCCTTAGCTTTACTAAAACAATCAACAGTTTTCTCAACACTACATTTAGTACACACCTTTGTCAGCATATCTATTCCTGTAAAACAAAAAAGCCTGAGGAGACTACCCGACATACCTAGACCGTATGTCGTTGCACATCGCTGTACATTGGTAGCCTCTTCAGGCTTCACTGCATACCGATAGAAGGGTCTAGCAACAACGGTATGACTGTAGTTATACATCAAAACAAATCAGGGCGCAACTCTTTAACTTTAGCAGTGGTATAGTGCGACAACACTTTGAAGTCGATCTTTGGATTCTTGAAATCCTTGACGATCTGCCACATCTCTTCAGTGACCAAGTCGTAATAGACTGTGTGCAGTAGTCGAGCGATATACTTCGATGACCACCCGTCCATCTCGTTTGTAATTTTAGCAACGGTCTTATCTACCAGCGCTTTAGTCACAAACTTCGACACCGCTTTCTCTTCTACCACTTCACAACCGATGACGGGTGCTCCCATTTCGAGATGGTGCTTGGCTTTAAACTCATTGGTCACGAGCTTTGCCCAAGTTTGTCTGCCGTACTTGTTGCGGTAATCATAGTTCTTCACCACGACTCCTTCACCACTACCTGCTCCGTCTTTGATGAGGAAACCTGCCTTGCTCAGACACTCAGTGAAGTGTGCTTCAGTACCATTCTTGATGATGGCAATAGGAGCAATGACGTTGATGCCAGCAGCAATCAAGCCTTCAGAGTATTCGTCATAGCTCAGCAGTCGTTCTTTCTTGCGGTCGAATACATCGAACACATAGAACTTGCGCCATGCATCGTCTTGGTAGGTCTTCAGTGTATGCGGCACGAGCCATTCACCGTACAGCACATGTTCATTGTTCGCCATTATGTACGTTAACACAGGTACATTGTCCATCATGGCGTTCATGAAACCAGCATTGTCATTGTCAGGTGACAACTCACGGTTACGACTACCGCATCGTAGTGCGCCAGCATCATACCAGACACTACCGTTAGTACCGTCCAGCTTAGGGAACACATAACATGTCCCCACTTCAATGCCTTTAACCTCGGTGTTACCGTAGCGTTCGAGGTGTTGATATTTAATGAAGCTCATTTCTTTTTCCTTTCAAGTTTTTCCTTGTCAGTCTTCACCTTATGGCATGGCTTACAAAGCGTTTGCAGATTCTCTATCTCACAGAAGATGCGGTTGATGAAATCATCCCAGCTAACAAACCCCTTCTTAGGGTCTACAACGGGCTTGATATGATCGACCTGTACATCAGCAGCAACAAAGAGTTTCTTGCACTTGGCGCACTTGTAATGCATCGCCATCTTACCAGTCTTTGCATTCACTTGCTTGCCCACAAACGCAGCCTTCAATGCTGCATACTTTGGAGGCCAGCGGCGTGATGCAGCACGTAGAGCAGAGGTCACGAAAGATTTGAATCGTGCCTCTGTCCATTCACCACCATTGCGTTTCTTATCGGTCACGTGGTACAGCTTCAAAGGCAACGTTGGTCATGTCCAGTGTGTTAGCAGGATCGACCAAGATGTTCTGCACAATGGCAACAACGTCTTCAACATCCATTGCTACAAAGTAGAAGGTGCTGTCTTCGCTGTCTTCCACAGCAACAACAAAACCGTTCTCTGCATCTGTAATTGTCAGTTTCATTCCAGTCCTTCCACATCAACTTTGTTGAATGTAATGTCAGCATCAAGCCTACTCATGGCGTAGATTATGTGTTCCTTCACTGTCTCGACAAGGTAGTCTTCGTTGGAATACTCAGCACCCAAGTCATCGACATCAATCTCAGCTTCAAACGTCACTGTTACTTTTGTCATTGTGTTCTCCTAAGTCAAACGCTACAAGGTAGAGCAAGCAACAAATAGCGTGGGCCAGATGATGCTTACCAGTTTCGGGATCGTGTGTTTCACCACTAACATAGGCAGTGAAGTGACGAAAGCCTGCGTCGATGTAACGGCGACGAGCATCAGGCACCTTCTTCCAGTTGTCAGGGGCATACTTCTTTGCTCCATATGTCAACACTTCAACAACTTCTGTCAATGCTTTGAAGGGCAACAAAGACCACTGTGGTTTGCCGTTGTCGTACTTGACACCAGTGCTTTTGTCGTCAACATTCTTGAACACATCAATTGCTACCCAATTGTTATAAGTCTTATTCTTAGAGTCATATCTACAGCTATTACAGGGGTGGTTCAACATACTCTCGACAGCGTAAAAACAATTTTGACAGTCATTCATTGCATACCTCCCTCACACTCAGTGTCTTTGGTGAGCAATGGGGTCATGTTGTCACCAACAAGTAAGTCACCAGTTAGTGTCTCAGCCCTATCACGCAACAACTCAGTGAACGCTCTGCTCTCTTCCATCAACGGCACTGCTGCTGTCAGGTATGCAGCCACAGTAATCATACTCTTCATGTGATCATCATCAAGAGTCACAGGTCCAGCAACATTCACCATCAACTGGAACGCACCGTCCCATTCAACACCATCTTCAATGATGGGTCGTAGCACCACAGCTACGTCATTCTTTTTAAGGGTGGAGTCCATATTTGTCCTTCATGTCTACGTAAGAAAAGTAGATGGGCGTTCTCAACAACCCTATCTTCGTTGCCATCATAGGCTTCAACACAGCGATTGAACATCTCTGTCTCGTCTACTGCATCTTCTAACATCTTCTTAGCCTTGACATTACCAATGCCTCGAATCCCTATGATGTTATCTGCAGTGTCTCCTGTCAAGATCTGCATGTAAAAGCGTAACAGTCCTTCAGCTTCTGTGATGTAGTACGCTTCTTTCTTGATGAAGTTGTAATGCCAACCCGCCACCTGATCTAAGTCTTTGTCCAATGAAACAATGACCCCATCGTCACCAAGCTTTGTAGCTTCGATAGCAATGGAGTCATCAGCTTCTTGACCTTCAGACATGTCAGCTTTCCACTCAGTCATCAGATGTTTACGCAGTGCTGCCAAATGCTTAGGCTTCACCTTGTCTGCTCTGTTGCCTTTGTAGGGGGCTGTGACGGCTATGTCGTTTCTGAAGTTGCCCTTGCCTGTGAGGAAGAGTTTCCATTGATCGACATAACCACACTTGTCTACACCACACATTAGTGTGTTGATGATGAGAGAGTCTACCGACTTGATAGCTTGTCTCTCATCTTCATCTTCACAAGCCGCTGCTGCCCTATAACAGTATATGTCCGAGTCAAGCAGCGAAATCATTTACAACACGTCTTCGTCATCTGCTGAGACATTACCACCTGCAGCATACTCAACCAAGTCTGTAATGACCAGCTTAGCCAACGAAGCGCTAACACCTTTTTTGTTCTTGTATGTCCACGAGTAGGCAGTGATCAAGGCAATAGCTTTGCTGTCATTGCCAATGTCTTCGATGATTTCAACACCGTCTGGATCGTACGCCTTCATAGGGTTCTGACTCTTGCAGGTGATGTATCGTCCCATCTCTGGCTTCTTCTCTTTGTTTTCCAACACAGAGATACCGAGGTCTTCCAAGGCTGAGACAGCTTTGTCAGAAAGGTTGCACAAATTTACCTGATATGCATCAGACATTTCGTTCTTACGTTTAAGCTGTGCCCAATAGATGTCAGCTTTGATTTTGAGTTTATCGCTCATGGTTTTCCTTTGAAGGTTGATGTCTGCCAATTTTGAACCGGGGGCAGACTTCCCTGTTTAGCAGGTCGCTAGACCTATTGTATCACCAGCTTTTCAGCAGCGTCAATATAGTATTTGTAGTCGATGTCCTTCCATGTAAAGTCATTGACATCGTTGCAGGTCCACATACCATAGCCTTCACCAATACCTATGCGGCGTGACTCAGCTTCTTCCTTGAGTGGGGGCATCACTTTGACAAGAGCACCGCCCGCATTGCAAGCATAGAACCTGCACATGTTTTGCTGCTGCACTTCAGTACCATCATCCATCACCATCACAAGCTTGCTGCTACGTGGCACCTTCACCCTGAGCATGAAGTCATACTTGTTCTTGTGACCTTTAATGAACATGTCAAGAGGAATGCCGTGCAGCATAGCCGCTTCAGCAGCCATCGGTATGACTAAGCCGCCCTGATCTTGATGCCAACCAAGCCCTTCGTATTGATAGGCTCCCTTGCGCTTCACCTTACCGTCAGTGTAGACGGCGATGTAGTTGTTGACATCACGAATGATCATCTTTGAGTACTCAGCATACTCAAGCTGCAGACCAACTTGTTTCTGCCAAGCATCGCAGACTCTGTCGTATTGCTCACGCTTGTCACGAGGCAGCTTCACAGTGATACCGTCTGTGTTGACCTGCACAATGGTCAAGCCTTCAATGTCCATCAGCTTCTCAGCCAACAAGCACAACGATAACTGACCATTGATGGTGATCGTCATGGTGTATTGCGGGTCATAGAAGGGGCTGTACTTGTTGTTGCTATCCCCGTACACACCGTTCAACGCAAGCTTCAGCATGGCGTTCTCAGCGCTGACCTTGGGGTAGCTCTTACGCTGTTCGTACACGTCTTGATAGATGTCACAGAACTTCTCAGACAAGTGCTCAGGATAGACACGGTTTGCAATGGCAATGTTGGGATACATGGACGCAACGTCAGCGTCAACAATCATGTACTTGTCATCGTCACTGACAATCTGCGACTCAACAGATCCGTGAATACCACCAGTACCGAAGTCGAAACGAAAGCCATTGATGGTGACGTTCAAGTTGGTAGCAACTCGCCAGTTCTTCCAATAGCTGTATTGCTTCTCGCCCTTCTTCTTAGCTTTCAACTCTTCCTCTGACACCCAACCTAACGGATGCTGTTCTTTGAAGGCAGCAACAACATCATCGCTCGGTTTGTTGAACCATTTCTGACGCTTCGTCACCATCTCGGCATAGGCAGCTAAGTCACCAAGGTCGTGCTCTTCAATGTCAGACAACGCACCCTTTGTCTCTGTCAAAGACTGCGCAGCAAACCATTCCAACACAAGCTGAAACTCAGGACGCTTGAAGTCGTAGTAGTTGAACAGACAATCTTTGATGTGGATGACAGAGCGCTTTGTCTGGTTGAGATGACGCTCACCTTTCTTACCGACACGATAGCAACTACCGGGCATGTCTTCTTCAAGTCGCATGATGAAGTAGTCTTTGCCAATCTTTGTATCGTTGTGGTTGAGGAAGTTGCGACCATACTTTGTAGACAACTCTTCACGGAATGTGATTTGTGACAAGCATTCTTTGTAGAACTGCAGCGTCATCTTCACATCGTGCATGTTGTATTTTAACAACACATCGATCTGATTATCAGTCAAGTCAGAGTGAGGATCGTAGGGCAAGTCAACAATGCTGTCAGCTTTCATATTGAACTCAAGCGCCTTCAACGATGTAGCCCTTGCAGGATTATCGAAGTGCATGATCTTGAACAGGTCAACTTGCTGTACATACTGCTGGTTGTCACGAATGAGATGACCGAACCTGTCATCACTATCGATGATGGATTGTGCCTTCTTGTAAGCACGTGTAGCTACAGCCTTGCCCGACACTGTCAATGCCTTGTCACGCACAGACAACAGGTCATGCAGCACAGGGTAGTCAAAGCCTATGTTGTTGTACCCCACCATCCTGTGCTTCTTCTTCTTTAGATCGTCAAGGAAGCCGAACAACGCAGCAGCTTCGTTCTTTCTGGTGGAGCATTCAAATGCTACAGCATGCGACTCGTCAGCACTGATCGCTGAGAATGTGAACGCTGTCTTGTACGTTTCTATGTCCCAAATGTAATCCATCTTTCTTTTCCTTCTTTACTTTAGGGAACAGTCTATCACGGTAGGCTCTCATAAGCGAAGCACTCACGTTCTGAATAGCATACGCCTCTATCTCGTTGCCGGGATTGTCTTCACCAATCCATCTAAAGTATTCCTGCACCACATGCACAGCTTCATGTACCAACAATGTTGCAACGTCGATGCCGTCTGTCTCAGGCTTCACAGGTATGCAGACAACAGTGGCCCTGTTGCCTTTTGCTGAGTCTAAGAAGTGTGTTGTAGCCAATGCTCCTGAACTTAACCAGCTACCCCAATCCGACATCGGCACTTTTAAATACTTCAATGTACGGTAGTAGTCCGCCTCAGTGGTGCAGACACCAAGATAGTCACCTTCTATTAGTGTCTTGTTTAACCATGTCGTCATTGTCGTCCTTCTTAGGTTGTTCAGGTTTGTCCTTACCAAAGATGGCATCCCAACGGTTTGCCCATTCTTCATCAGCTATAGAACGCGGTCGTTGTGTAGATCCTTTGCCGCCATCGCTCGTCATAATATACCTCGCCGCTGTGCATCATCAAGCAAGGCATAGAGCTTTGCCAGTTCTGTGTTGCCTGCAATGTAGGCTTCGCGTTCAAGTTCTTTGTAGGTTTTCATCACGCTCTCCTGTTGTTAAGTATTTGCAACAAGATGTTGATCGATTGTACCAACATCATCTGCTCCGTTGGGTCAAGCTGGTGGTAGCTTGGTAAAGGGTGGTGCCACTTCTTTCGTAGCGCTTCCCATAGTTGTTCTACTTCGCTCATAGTATGTCCTGTTCTGGTTCATCATCAACCTCAAACATTCTACCTGTCTCTTTGTTGTAGAGCAATTGGCAAGCTGGTCCAGTCTGTCCACTATAGCGGTTCTTGAGCACACGAACGTAGGTGGTGTTACGCTCACGCAAGTCTTCAGCTTGACCGTTACGCTCAAGACCCAACACCATATCACTCAGTTGTGCAATGGAGCCAGAGCCGCGAAGCTGTGCCAACGATGTAGCTGCACCCTCTTCATGGCCCTTGTCATTGGGTCGCTTCAAGTGACTAACCAAGATGAGAGCAATGTTGGTTTCTTGCACCAGCATACGAAGCTTTGTCATCACCTCGTCAATGGCTTTGCGTTCGTCACCGTTTTCCTGTGCCGACACGATGATGGACAAGTGATCAAGGAATACATACTTGCACGACATAGCCTTTGCCATGTAGCGCACACGGTTGATGATGTTCTCTACACTGGTCGATCCGAAGTGGTCAAACAAATAGAGTCGATCTGTACCGAGTGTGCGGTCGAAGGCAAGCTTGCGTTCTTCTTCATTGACTACAGCATCGGGCAGGTGCAGCGGTGTGTTGGCAGCAAGCGACATCATCGACAAAGCTGTCTTGCGCACAGACTCTTCGAGAAACATCAGACCTATCTTGTCTGGTGTGTGTTGTACAAGATGCCACACCAACTCACGCAACACTTGCGACTTACCCAGTCCAGAGCCAGCAGTGACAGTGACAAGTTCACCGAAGCGGATACCATAGGTTAGTTCGTTCAACCCATCCCAAGGGTACTTGCAATCGGCTGGTGCCATTGGCTCAGCAACCAATTCCCATAAACTAGAGCCAGCAACAATACCGTCTGGTACAAACGTCTCGGCCCTCCACCAGCGGTCAACAAACTGTGCTTCCTTACTCTCGCTGAGCCAGTCGCATGCGTCTTTGTAGTCTGGTAAAGGCTTGAACACTTTACATTTACTACCAAACAACTCCGCCACTTCCTTCGCTGCCTTGATACCGGGTTCGTCACCGTCGAAGCAGACAACAATGGTGTCAAAGCTGTTGATGTATTCGTATTGTGCTTTGCAATCTTTCAACGCAGAGCCTGCGCCGTTACGCACAGACACGACAGGCCACTTACTACCTGTCATCTGGAAAGCAGCCAACGCATCGAACTCACCTTCAGTGATGGTGATGTACTTACCACCGGATGGGAACAGGTTCTGCCCAAACAATGTACCCTTGGTCCAGTCACCAGCGGTGGCAAACTTCTTCTCAGTGACAGGTCTAACTTTGGCAGCAACAAGCTGACTGTCCTTATCGTAGTAAGGGAAGTAGAGATTGTTGCTCTCACGAACAACACCATACTTCTCCATTGTGCTTTTGGTGATGCGCCGTTCTGACACAGACACACTGTTGCCTGCGTTCATGGCTTTGATGAACGACAGATCTATCTCTTCTTTGATTTTGTTTTGCATGACATCCTTAATGATGATGGTGGTTTCGGCAGAGGGTGTGTGTGTGCTACACACGAAGCAGTAGGTAGAGTGGTCGTCATTGATGCTGGCCCCATCGCTGGAGCCGCAGTGTTCACAACTTACGTGGGTCTTTATAAACCCCATAATATTTCCTTTAGTTAAGCTGAGAAGTAAACTACTCAGACTATTTCAATCATTTGATGTTAAGCCATAACCCAACCTGAGCAAACGCATAGCCTGTCCAGATCATACCGTTGCTCAGTTCACCCTTGCTCCATTGAAGAACGCCGACGATGAGGTAGCCTACACCTGTGGCGGCTACGATTACTTGTTCGATGTTCATTGTCATAGCTCCAGTTCTACAACTTGGTAGCCCCACGCCTGACACAGTGGTTGTTTAGTAGCACAGGCTTCGGCTTCTTCTTCAGTCTCAAACTGAGTAATCTCTTCGTCGTCATTCATGATTGTAATAATACCTTTATAACTAGGGTTTCGAGTAATCAAAATGTAGTTCATTGTTAGTCCCAAAGCGCGGTGAAATATCGGCCAAACAACTCGAAACCACGTTGCTTACGTTTGTTGTAAGCATCCAAGCCTTCGTAGTCACACTTGATCTGTGCTACCTGCTCCATGATGTCAGCCTCTTCATCTACTTCACTGTGGTCATAGAACTTGTCATCGCCTGTACCATTAGCATGTTCCGTCAACGCCCAGATCATTTCATCCAGCACCCAATCCCAACGCTTGTGGAAGTTGTCATCAACATCCCATTCGTTTTCAACAGGTGGTGCTGACGTGCTGCGCAACTCTTCAGGTACGTCTTCATCATCCACCATACCTGAGCCGTGTTTGGTTAGCTTCAGTTGCTTGAGTAGTGGTGCAGCGATGAGGGCGATTGTGTGGTCAGCATTCCAACTATCCCAAGCATCCAAGAATACATCTTGCTGTCGAGGGGTGCCATCGTCTTGATAGGGTCCGATTAGTGCTTTCATTTCACACCTGCCTTGCTATAAATATGCATCAACCTGCTACGAATGATGGCGTCTTCGCGTTCCTTTGCCAATCCGTACACAGTGCCATGATGAATGTTGGTCTTACGCTTACGTTCCACCACCTCTGTCGCAAGCTGTGAGCCTGTCTTAGCAGACTGCTTAGCTTTGAAGAGTGGATCGTCAGCGAAGATGGACGGACGAGGGTTTTGTTGCCAATGAAACGGGCTTGATGGATGGCATGTGCAGGTCATTGTTGTTCTCCAAAGAAAGCAGACATTGTTACAGGGGCAACATCACGCATCACAGATAGTACATCCTGTGCCACCTCGCGATGTTCCTTCTGTGTGGATGGGTCAAGTCGTGCTTGCAAGAATGTAATCCAGCTACGCATAGTGCCATTGACGTACAGCTTAGAAGGTGTCAATCCTTCAGGCAGCAGAGCACGGGCTTGTTCTTTGGCGATGCCACGCTTGAGTGCTTCACCATACAAGAACTGAGCCTCATCAATCATTCGCTTCTGTGCTGCTGTCCACCACACCGTCAAGTCAAAGTCGTCTGTCTCCAAAGAGTTTTGTCGATTCTTGTTGTCTTGCATTCGGCATTCGCGAATAGCGAACTCACCGAGTTGTGTAGCGTCAGCATAGCGTTGGCTAAACTCTTGGAAGCTAAAGCTTCTGTGTCGCAGGAGTTGTCGGGCAATGTCGCGGGTGGTGGACACTTCGATGCAGGCACTAGCCATTTCAAACACAGACCAGTGATGATGCTTTGCACAATAGTTGAGCAGTCCTGCCACGTTGGGGTTGTCTTGGTTGGCTGGGTTGCTGACACGGGCGCAGAAGCCGATGTGTTTGTCTGCGTCTGGAGTTGCCCAGATAAGTTTTGCTGTGTTCATGCTTCTTCCTTAGTTAAACATTGGTTGTAAATCTCTCATGTCCTGTGCCACAGTAGCAGACTTGAGTGTGTGCCTGACATATGGTGTCAAGCTTGATGGTGTAGCATGACCCGTCATACTCATGACGTTAGTCAACGGCACACCCGCCATCACTAGCTCAGTCACTGCTGTCCTGCGCAGATCCATAAGCTGTAGCTCTGTAGGTAACTGAGCCTGTTCCATTATAGCTCGACCAGCCTTGGCTAGTCCTTGCAAACTGTAGGGCTGTAGCACACCAGCAACAGTGCGAGTGGTGGGGAAAACATAGCGCTGCCAGCCTAGCTCAGTATGTTGTTGCTTCAGCATTTGTTGCAGGTCTGCTGGCAAAGGAATAGACACCCTAGCTCTACGCTTGCTCTGTGTCAGCGACAACGTACCAGTGTCAACATCATAGCTGTCCCATGTCAGCAGACGCATGTCACCAAGTCGTTGTGCTGCACAATAGGCTGTATAAACCAACAGCCCTATGCTGCGTGTCTCAAACTTGCTGAACGCAACAGTCATGAAAGCTTTGATGTGTTCACGCTCCCATGTCACACGCCTTGGCTTGCTTGTTTGTTTCTTCACAGCCGTGAACGGATTGAATGTACAGAAGCCATTGCGTATGGCATAGCTGAACAACAAACGATACACAGCCAGCACATGACTGGCAAGGCTAACACTGTGTGCAGCATGCAGGTCATAGATGCGCTGCATAGCTGGTGTTGTCAGGTCTTGCAGCCTGCTAGCATACAGCGTAGTGTGTGTTGCTTTGTCATCCTTCCATCGTGCAAGGTAGTAGCGATAGTCTTCCTTGCTCTTCACCGACAGCTTGGCATAGTCGATTGAGTTGATGTAGCTCTTGACCAGATCCAGCACTGTACTCTTGGTTGTCAAGTGTTTCAGATAACGATGTTCCTTGCGCCAGTTGTCTAGCGTGTCGTTGTATTCGTTGGCTTTGTTGATGGCATCGACTAAGCTGGTGCCTAAGCTTTCACGCTTGACTACACCAGCTTCAACGGCATCAGCGGGTGGGTTGTAGCGGTAGCTGGTGACACCGTTGCGGTCTACGATGGACATGTAACGTGCCAGTTTCATGTGTTTTTGCTCCTTAATTTGGCTTCGATGGCGCAGTAGAACTCACGGTTAGCTTTAAGTTCAGTGTCATCCATGCTGACCACGGCCCACACGCACTTTTCAGCTTCTGCGTATTCCTCATCCGTCAGCCCAACCCATTGCCGCTGTGCTGCGGGTGGGGTGGTGTAGCCAAACAGTTCAGCAAACTCACGCAACATATATGTCCCGTGAGAGCCATCATCAAACTTAATTTCAGGCGATCCACCAGCGGTCAAATACACAACCGTCCCAAGACTTTCGTCTTCGATGCAGACAACTCGGTCGCCCACTTTTGGCATACGCATTGACACAAACTCCTGCACAGGTGCTGCCTCACGCCCACAGTTCTTGCACTTTGTCCCCGAATACAGCGCGTGATTGCAGTAATTGCAGCCTTGTGCTGGCTGCTCTGCCAGTGCTTCGCGCAGGGCGGTGATGGCTTCTTGCTCTCGCTCCCATGCGCGACTTCCACAATCGCTTTCAGTTGTGTTCAACGCCGCCAGCGCCAGCTTCATTGTGTCGATGTAGCTCATGCTGTTACTCCAAAGTTAAACGCAATCAACTGACAAAACAACCGATATTGCTCCAACGCTTCTTTGTTGTCCTTGTGAGCCTTTTCAATCTGCTGAGAAAACTTCAATACCGATCCTGTAAAACATCCACAAACAACTCGGACGCCAATCTTTTCGTCAACAAATGCGGTTGTAAATCGACCTGAAGATTTTGCAGGCCCGACTTGCAAGTAGTCTGATGGTTTTTTAACCCGAGCATCGCCGGACACCTGAGCATCGCCGGACACCCGAGCATCGCCGTACACCTGAGCATTGCCGTACACCTGAGCATTGCCGTACACCTGAGCATTGCCGGACACCTGAGCATTGCCGTACACCTGAGCATTGCCGGACACCCAAGCATTGCCGAACACCCAAGCATCGCCGGACACCTGAGCATTGCCGTACACCCAAGAATTTCCAACTTGTGACAGGTTCTTTTCAGATTCAATGTAGCCTCCAAGATCGCCAGCGGCTACTGAAAAGCCGAAAGCAATCAAAGCCCTGATTCGGTACAAGGTTCGTCCTGCAAATTGTTTTGTGTCTGTTTTTAAAAGTTCATATCTCATTTAAATTTCTCCACCAGATAAAAGATTCCCGTCCACACCAGCCACATGATTGAGATGGATGTGCAAGCTGAGATTGTGTAGATGCCTAGCAGGAATAGTTGTTGTTTCATATCAATACTACCAAGGCTAGTGTTGCAAGATAGAACAACACAGTGAGCCGTTCTTCGATGGTCATGTAACATTTCCTGTGCTGTCTAACATATGCAATGTTAGATGTGTTGTTGATGTTGCTGGTTACGTTATCCAGCGTAGCATTTTGGTAGCTACCGTAACACCCAAGGACTACGCCCCTTGATGCGACCGATTGTCTAACAAGAAAAACCCCATAGCGGTTAAGGCC